>Ga0302250_1000551_pt1 | contig 35638 bp, 22 predicted proteins | sample AAG_RA_Asp_MG_FD_193536 | JGI IMG/M metagenome (GOLD analysis project Ga0302250, IMG submission 193536) | Enriched activated sludge microbial communities from anaerobic digester in WTTP, New Holstein, Wisconsin, United States - AAG_RA_Asp | ecosystem: Engineered > Bioreactor > Anaerobic >...
GGCCGCCGGCGGCTTGCGGCGCAGCTGTGCGGCTCCGTTTCGCAAGAGCTGCACCAGCCGCAGCCGCTCGAGCCGCATATAGGCCTTGATGAAGGGACGGCCGAGGGCGATACTCCGGGTGCTGCCGGCGCCGAGGGCGCCGTAGAACTCGTTGTGCCCCATATAGATAAGAAAAAGGTCGGGCTGATAGCGGAGCAGCTCGCCGGTGAAATCTAGGACCGAATAGCTGTTGATGGCCGAGATGCCGACGTTGATCACTTCAAAGTTGCGCTCCGGGAAGAGCAGGCTGAGCCGGGCCTGCAGCTGACTGGGAAAGCCGGCGTTTTGCTGATAGGGCCAGCCGGCGGTGGTGGAACCGCCCAGGCAAAAAATGCGATAGGTGTTGGGAGTTTTGTGGAAAGCAAAGGCCTCCCCGCGCGCGTCCGGAACATTGACCTCGTCGCTGCTGAAATAGCGCTGCGCCACCCGGCGATTGATCTGGTAGTAACGCTCGCCGTAGTCCTCACGTAACAGCACCAGAGCGTCGTTCCCGCCATAGCGGAAGAGCCGCAGCCCCCCCTCGAGCAGGAGGAAAAAGAGAACAGGTGTCAGGAGCAGCAGGGCCCAGAAGAGTCCTGCGCGCAGGCGGGATGGGGCCGCAGCCGGTGCGGCGGGCATGGCAGCGCTGTGGCGTTTTTTCCGGTCATGCCTGGTCACGGAACGCCTGTCAGAAAAGAGTATAGATAAAAGGCGCCAGGGCGGATCCCTCGGCGAAGACGATCAGCAGCCCGAGCAGGACCAGAAAAAGGATGATGGGACCCAGCCACCATTTTTTGCGTTCGCGCATGAAGAGCCAGAATTCACGCAGGATGGAAAGTTTGGACATGGATAACCTCGACCTCTGATTATTTGTTGGGCAGCCCCATCATGTCGATGCGTTCACCGCTGCGGGGGAACTCGCGCGCGAGGGCCTCGAGCATCTTGTCATTGCGGCGGATTCTGGCCCTGCCGAGCAGTTCCGCAGCCGTTTTTTTGTAAAGCTGGTCGGTCTTTTCGCCGAGGAGATCCTCGCGCACCTGGTTTTGCAGGCGGGGCTCAGCGGAGAGTGAGTCGGACGGGAGCAGGCCCTGAGGCCGGTGCTGGAGAAACTCGCGATAGCGGCCCTGGTGCACAGCGAAAAAGGCCTCCTCCTCGGCGCTGTTGACCGTGATGGTGTCCCGCACCCGCTGCCAGAGGGTCGCGAAAAGGTACTCTTCGCGCCATTTGCGCACTCCCTCCTGCACCATGGGATCCTTGTCGAGATTCCGGCGCCTGGCCTCCTGCAGGAGCAGCTCGCGCATCACCAGCTTGCCGATATCGAAGCGCAGATGGCCCGGGGTGTCTATCCGCGGGCGTTCGCTGACCGGAAGCGCCTCCACCCTCTTCATAAAGTCCCCGAGGGTCATTTGCCCTCCCTTCCAGATCACCAGCACCTGCCCGCCGTGGCCGCTGACGCCATCATTGACCATGAGCAGCTCGGTGCCGCCCAGCATGGGCTGGTAGTTGGGCACCACCCGATCGGCGTTGAGGACGGTCTCCTTGACCTGAGAGGCGAGTGTATTAAAGGCAGTATTGAGCATACGGACATCGAGGGCGCTCATCATGCGGTCGACATAGGCGCCGGCCATCTTGCGCTGCATGGCACGGGTGAGGTCAGCGGCGATGGCTTCGCGTTTCTGGCTGTACTCCGCCTCGCTGTTGAAAATCTGCTGGCGTTTGCCTTCAACGCGCAGGATGTGCCAGCCGTAGCGGCTGCGCACCGGTGGCGAGATCATCCCCTTTGGCAGGGCGAAAGCGGTTTCGGCCAGTTTTTCATCGATATCCTCATAACCGACAAAACCGAGGTCCCCCCCGCTGCGGGCGAGGGTGGAGTCGCGGAAGGTGCGGGCGGCCAGGGCCTCGAAAGAGGCGCCGCGGTCGAGTTCCTCCTTGAGATGCAGGGCTTCCACCTCGGAGCGGGCGAAGAGGTGGCGCACGTGCACCTGCTCGCGGCCGCGGAAAAAGGCCGCGCGGATCTCCTCCTCCGTCGGCACGGCCTTGTTGTAGACCTCGTCGCGGTAGAGGGCCTTGATCATCTGGTCGCGCTCCGCCCAGTCGGTGACCTGGCGGACGAGTGGGGTCTGCGCAAAACCCAGTCTTTTGCCCTCCTGGGCGAAGAGCTTTTTCTCGATGAGGAGATCGAGGTGGGCATCGACCAGCTCGCGCCCCTTGAGATTGCGCGCATAGAGGGTCATGAAATGGATGTTGTTGCGCACCTCCTCCAGGGAGATGGGCTCCTTGTTGACCAAAGCGGCGGTCTGGTCGTCCAGGAGCCTGAAATCACAAGCGAGCAGCAGGGTAATGAGGATGAGGACTTTTTTCATAGGCGGCCCAGGTTACGGCAAGGGGTCCGGCGATAAGGCAAAAGGGGAGAAAGCGGCTGGCTCTCTCCCCATGGTGCGGAGACAACCCCGGCGAAGCCCGGCCCCGGTGAAGGCGGCCGGACTGTCGGGAGCAGGGTCAGAAACCGATGCCGAGGGTGAATTTCTGGATATAATCGAAGCGGCCAAAGGCCTCATAGGCGTAATCGACCTTGAGGGCCATCCTGCCGGCAAAGCCGTAGCGCAGCCCCGCCCCCAGGGTCAGCCCCTGTTCGGCGTCCTCGGAGAAGAGGGAGGCATAGCCGCCGCGCAGGAAAAACATGTTGTCGAAAGCGTATTCGGCGCCGAGGTTGACCATCTCGACGTTGTCGCTCGGATGGACGGCATCGACGGCCACCCAGAGGGCGTGTTTTTTCGTATCCTGCAGCACATTGTAGGACATGCCCACGCGCAGATAGAGGGGCATCTCGTAGGCGTCGGTGGCCATATTGGCATTGATCTTGTCGTTGTTACCCTCACGGAGGGGATCGGTGTCATGCTGAACGAGCAGATCCCGGCCGGTCATGCGCATCTTGGTGCCGAAGTTGGTGATGGCGGCGCCGAGACGGAGGCCGCGGAACTGGGTGGTGAAGACCGTCCCAATATCGAGGGCGATGCCGTTGGCCCCGCTGTTCATGATGTATTCATGGACATACTTGACGTTGGCGCCGATGGCGAAACGGTCGGTCAGCGAACGGGCATAGCTGATTCCCATGGTGTAAGAACCGGAATTGAAGCGCTGCCCGGTCCCGTCCGGATAGAGCTCGGTGGTGACATCCATCTCGCCGATGGTCATGAAATTGCCGAAGAGGCCGAAGGAGCCGATGTTGCCAAGGTTGAGGGCGACGCCGGCGAAGTCAAAGTTGATATCGGCGATCCATTCGGAGTGGTTAAAGACCGCCTCGCTCCCCTGCATGGTGGCGATTCCCGCCGGGTTCCAGAAGAGAGCCGTGGCGTCATTGGCCATGGAGACATAGGCCCCGCCCATGGCAATGGCGCGTGCCCCCATGCCGACGTTGAGAAACGGCGCGGCCGTGGTGCCCACCTTGGTGACATTTTGTGCATAACCCGCAGTGACCAGGGCGAGCCCAATGAGACCGGTGATGATCATTTTTTTCATAGAAACCTCTGCATATTTGCGTTCCATGACGCTTCCGGGAGGAGGACCTCCCGGAAGCTCTCATTGTTCTACTTGATCACTGCGAATTTGCCCACATGGCTGCCCAGCTCACCGGCGTCGACGTGGAAGACATAGATGCCGTAGGCGATATCGAGATTGTCCTTGGTGAGCATGTTCCATTTGGCCTGGCTGTTGTAGAAGGAGGCGTTATGGTCCAGGGTGGCGATCAGCTCTCCCTGCACGGTGTAGATACGGATGGTGCATTTCATCGGCAGATGGGTGAAGTGGAGTTCGCGCGAGCCGCGGCCGGTGGCGTAGGGATTGACCGGCTCCCAGCCCGCGGAGGCGACATAGGGATTGGGCACCACCTTGATGTTCTTCAGCTCCGCCGCAGCCTGGGCGGCATCGACCTCAGCCGCACGGGTGGTGAAGCGGAAGGAGTCCTGGCTGCCGAAGGGCCGGGTGGTCACGACGCGCAGGGTATCACCCGCCTTGGGGTGATAGGTGGTGGTGTCGTTGCCGGCGAAATAGAGGCTCCAGGTCACCTTGGTCTCCGCGCCGACCGTCTCGTAAAAGATGATGCGGTCGAAATTGGAGAGCTGCCCCGGTTCGATGAAGGAGGGGCGGACAGCATAATCGAGAAAAGCGTAGGGAATCTCCGTCCGGGTGTCCATATTGACCACCTTGAAGTTGGTCTTGACCCCGGGGATGGGATAGGCCGCGCCCATGGTGCCGTTGGCGTTCTTGCGGTGGATGGTCAGGGGCGAGGATTGGCCGCTGAAATCATCCAGGGCGACGACGGCATAATTGACCGGATACTCAACACCCACCTCATAATAGCCTGCGAAAGAGAATTTGTTAAAAACATAGGCGTAGTTCATCGGGGCGGTGGTGCGGATGATGTTCCAGTTCGATTTTTCGATGATCTTCTCGACCCTGCTGGCGTTCTCGATGTTAAGGCGCATGCCGTAGAAAAAGTCGCGCCCGCCATCGATGTCGCCGCTGGTGTCGACCACAGTATCGGGAATCGCCTGACCCTCGGCGAGCTGGATGAAGGTGGTCTCCACCAGGGTGACCGGATTGGCGGGATTGGTGACGTCGAAGACGCTGTAGCCCGTGGTCAGCGGCACCCACTCCTGGAGATCGTTATTGTCCAGATTGGGCTCGCCAACGGTCGGCAGGCCGTCGCCTTCGCCGGCGTCGCCGGTGCCGGCGATGCCGTCGGCGCCGAGGTCATGATGGAGTTTGTCCCAGTCGCCGTCGTTGTCGATCCCGTCGCTGGAGGTGTCGGAGAAGCGGACAAGGAGGTCATGGCGGTCGGGAATCATTTTTTCATCCACGATCTCGGCCTGGACAGAGCCGGTGCCGACGGAACCCGCCTGTTTTTCGAGGGCGATCATGTTTTCGCGCGGCTGATAGCCCGCCGCCCGGGCAGCGGCCACGACCGACACCACATTGGAGCCGAGGGAGACGTTGCCGGCGGCATCGATGCTGATATCGATCGGGCATTCGACCGGATTGAAGCCGTTGACCAGATCACCGCGATCATAGGCAGTGACCGCATAATAGTAGGTGTAGCCGTTGATTACCGTGGTGTCACGGAAGGAATGGGCCAGACCCGAATCGTTGCCGAGGTAGAACTCGACGCCGGTGCCGGGATAGCTCTTGGGATAAAAGCCGGAAATGCCATCCTTGCGGTCATACTGGGCCAGCGGCACAGACATCAATCGGCTGCCGAGATAGTCGGTGACCGGACTGGCATCCTCGAAGCCGGGATCGGAAGCGCGATAGATGCGGTAGCCTTCGAAATCGTAGCCGCTGACCGCGTCGTAGGAGAATTCCGCCGAGTCGTCCCAGTAGATGGTGACCTCGCCATCGCCGACCGAAGCCCAAACCTTGGGGGGGTTGGGGGCTTTGGCGAAATTGTAGTTTTCGTCATAGATGAACTGGGCGGTCGCCTTTTTGGCGACGATACCGCTGCGCGGATCGCCCGGGACCCAGGCCGAATAGATGATGGCGGTGGAGATGCGCTCGGTCTCACCCGGCTTGAGGGGGAAGTAACCGGAGGCGTAGATCCAGTCGCCGTCGACGTTGTTGCCGACGCCGTTGACGAAGGAGCCGGGGGTCGAGTAGGTCCACAGTTTCTCGTCTTCCTTGAGGCCGAACTTGTTGAAGGGGTAGAAGAAGTAAAAACTTGTCAGGCCGAGCTGGTCCGATTCGCTGACGTCGGTTTTGTCAACGTGGGGTTCGCCCGGGGCGCTGGTGCCGGCGCCTGAGGTGGGCAGGCCGTCGCCCTCCCCAAAGTCCATGGTGTTGAACTGACCGTCGAGGCCGACATCATCGGTGATCGGATTCCAGTCGCCGTCATTGTCGATGCCGTCGTCGCGGCGTTCGTCGATGAGCTTGTTGTCCATCCCCTCGCCGGTGATGTAGTTGACGTACTTTAGTCCGACGTAGACGTAGTTCTTTTGGGTGACGCCGGTGGTGATTTCGATCTCATTAAAGTTGTTTTCGTCGATGAGGCCGTTGAGATTGTCGTCGACGCCGTTGAAGCGGATCTCCTCGACCTGCTGTCCCGGCCGGAAGACGATACGGTTGCCCTTGGGGCCAGTGATGATCAGGGAGTCGGCGGGCATCTTTTGCACGCTGCGTTCAAAATTATTGCCGTAGGAGATCACTACGATGTCCTGGCCGGCGGCCAGCTGGGCGGGCTTGAACATATCCTCGGTGATGGTTTTACCCGAACCCATGGCGCCGTCGCCGTCGTTGTCGATGCCGTCACGGAAATTGCCGGGGCTTTCAAGGAAGGCGCAGCCGGCGATGTCGACCGGCGACCAGCCGCCCGAGCCGATGCCGTCATAATCCCAGGTATAGGTCAGGTTGATCGAGCGATCGAAGGTGCAGTTGTCATCCTCGCCGTCGCCGCCGGCCATATAGCCGCAGATGATGCTGAAGACGACCTTGTCATAGGTGGTGGTGCCGATATTGGTGATGTCATAGATGAAAAAGAGCACATCCTGGGCGAGCACCTGGGCCCACTGCAGCCCGCGCGATGAGGCCTGCAGGCCGAGGCCGCGCCTGGAAAGATCGGTAGAGTCGGGATAGAAATTATACTTGGCGTCGTTGTAATCGTCCATGACAAAGTAGCTTTCCTGGTCGGCGTTGAACTGGTTCTTGCCGAAATAGCCGTTCCAGGCGGCGCGTTTGGAATCATTGTCGTAGCCGTCGTTGCGCCAGCCCGGATCATCGGTGATCTCCTGCTTGTCGGGCCAGTAGACCGGCCATGATTTGGGAATGTGGCTCATGGCCACCACCGAGGTATCCTTGCCGGCGAAGCCGGGCAGGGCTTCCCATGTGTACCAGGTGAGGCCGTCGGAGGAGCGGTCGCCCATGCGGGGATCGACCTTGGGGCCGCGCGGGGTGATGACGGAGTGGATCAGCTTTTTGTCCCTGTCGATGATCTCGGCGCCCACCATCATGAGCTGGTCGCCGATGTAGAGGTGGCCGGAACCCTTGGGCCATTCGCCGGCAATGTCCTCTTCGATGCCGGAGACGCGGCCGATCAGACCGGAATTGTAAAAGGTGGTCTGGATGCGGTTGCCGTTGTGAAAGCCCTTGCGTTCCTCACTGAACATACCATGGGGCTTGGGCTGACTGAAAGCCGCAGCGGCGAGCAGAACAAGTCCCGTGATGAGCGTCATTATGATTGTTTTTTTCATGCTGTATGGTCCCTTATGTTAACTCGGTTCGCTCTCGAAACACCCTGCACAACGCGGGTTAAAAACCCAGCGAGAAGCCAAGCTGCACCTGCCGGGGCTCGATGTACCATTCGGGATGATTGGCATTATCCTCGACGGTGCTGACGCGGTTTGCGTCAAAACTGGCGTTGCGGGTCTGCAGGGTGTATTTGGGACTGCCGCTGTCGCTCCAGACGTTGGTAGCGGCGCGCTGATCGAAAAGGTTATAGATATAGGCGAAGAGCGAGAGATTCTGCTTGCCGATCCTGAAAGTCTTGAAGAGACGCAGATCAGTGGAGTTGATCGCGGGTTTGCGGGCGCTGTTGTCCGCCAGGCCGCTGAACGAGCTGCTGCCGGAGGAAACCCCGGGAGGAAAGGTCGGGGTGTAGGGGGTGCCCGTCCAATACTTGACCAGCAGGCTGGCACGCCAGGTGGTGGTGCCGACGCTCAGGTTGCCATTGATGGTGTGGCGCTGGTCCCAGCCCAGCGGGGTGAGCTGGATGCGCGGGGCCTTGTCGCTGAGGCGGTCGTTGTACGAGTCCTTGGGATCGGAGGCGCTCCCCTCGGCAACCATGAAGCTGTAATCGAGGCCGGCCTCGAAATAGCTGGAGTAGCGCTTGGTCAGGGCCAGGGTCACGCCCTTGACGTTGGAGTAATCCTTGTTCTCAAACTGGGTATAGGCGACGCTGGCCAGGTAGGTCGGGATGGAGTAGCTCGCGCCCACCCAGTCGCGGACGTCGCGATAGAACATGGTCAGCTCAGCGCCCAGATCCCCCGTGATCTGCTGGGAGAGGCCGATCTCGTACTGCACCGTGCGCTGGGGCTTGAGGTCCGCATTGCTGAGAAAGGTCGAGTTGCCCGAGGTGGTCGTCACTTCGAGATCCGGGTTGGAGGTGTCGGTGCCGTCATTGGCGCCGTAGAGCTGGCGAAAAGTCGGGATCTGGAAGAAATGACCATACGAGAAGTGGATGACGCCGCGGTCGGTGATCGGATAGGCGATGCCGAAGCGCGGACTGAGGGCCATTTTAGCCGTGGCATCCTTGTACCAGAAGGCCTGGCGTTCAGCCACGGTGTACTCGACCAGCTCCTCGGCGGGGGTGTCGGGGGTATAGTTCTTGTACTTGTTATAGGGATCAAAGGGATCGTAAATATTGGGATCCTTGGGATCGGCCAGCACCTTGCCCCGGGAATTGAAATAGTCGAAGCGCAGGCCAAAGTTGACGATCATATCGTTGAATTCCATCTTGTCCTGGGCATAAAGCGAAAACTCGACCGGCTTCTGGGAGTAGCCGTTGTGATCCGGGGTTCTGCGGTCGGGGATGGAGGGGAGGAAGGGCACTATCTGCTCGTTGCCCTCCTCGGCCGGAATGATGTAGAACTCATCGAGGGTGAGCTTGTTGAAGCGGCCCTCGAGGCCGGCCTTGAGCTGATGGTTCTTGGTGATCTGGCTGGTGGTGTTGCGCTTGAAATGCTGCAGCTGGGTGCCGGCGTCAGCAAAGCTCCAGTTGGAGGGCGCCGTCAGGGAATCGCCATGGACATAGCCCTCGGAATCCCTGCCGATGGTGTAGGAGATCTGGGCGGTGCCATCCTCGGCGAAGGTGGTGTCGGCGTTGTAGGAGACCGAATTGAGGGGATCCTCGTAGAGATAGTGCTTGTAGTCGGTCGAAGAGTGGGTGTATTTGACCTCGTAAAAGGTGCGCATGCTGACCGTATGGGTGAAGGTCAGGGTGTTGTTGAGGGCGTTCTCGAAGCGCTTGTAGTTGGCGTCGGGATTGTATTTGTAATAGCTGTCGTACCACCTGAAATTGTTCTGGTTGCCCATCAGGGTATAGGTCAGCTTCATGTTGCCGTTGAGGCGATAGGCCAGTTTGCCCTGGCCGCTGAACTTGGCGAAGGGATTCATGGACACCAGTTCGCCATCGCCCTTGAGCCCCTGCGGAGTGAACCAGCGTTTGCCGTAGAGATAACCGTCATTGCTGAAATAGCGGCCGGTGATGAAGAAGGTCAGCTTGTCCTTGAGGAGCGGGCCGCTCAGGCTGCCCTGCACATTGTAGATCGGGTTGAAGCTGCGCAGGGGATTGGTTTTGGCGTAGGTGCCCTCCTGGGGAGAACGGATGGCCGAGATCTCATCCGAGTTGGGCTCGAGCACCCAGTAGGTGTCGTCGTCATAGCTGAGGTAATCGCCGGTATAGGCGGAGAACTCGCCGTGCAGCTTGTCTCCGCCCTCCTTGGTGACGATGTTGACCACAGCCGACATCGCCTGGCCATATTCGGCGTTGAAGGTGCCGCTGATGACCTGGAGCTCCTGGACCGAGGAGTTCTCGACCTGGACCCCCATGTTACCGGAGTAGCCATCGGTGGCAGCGATGCCGTCGACCCAGTAGGCGACTTCGCCGGAGCGGCCGCCGCGGACGTGGATCCCGCCGACTCCGTCGCGGACCAGGCCCGCCTGGAGTTCGAGCACATCAGCCACCTCCTGCACCGGCATGGCGGAGATCTCATCCGAGCTCACGGCAGCCATCGAGGAGGTTTTGTCCTTCTGGACGATCGGTCTATCGGCCACAACCGTCACCTGTTCGCCGACATCGACCACCGTCTGGCTGAGGCTGACGTTGATGGTGGTGGTCATGTCGACCGAGACCTTGACGTTGGAGACGGACTTGGGCTGGTAGCCGATCATCTTGACCTGCATGGTGTAGGTGCCCGGGGGGACGTTGATGATCATCAGATCGCCATCGTAGTCGGTGACCGCGCCGAGCATGGTGCCTTCCAGCACCACATTGACGCCGGGCAGGGTCTCGCCGGTCTTGTCGTCCTTCACCTTGCCGACGATCTTACCGGTGGTGCCGGCGAAGGCCAGAAGGGGAAGAAGCAGAGCAAGGACCACGAGCCAGGTCAGGGAGGTTTGCAGCGGCTTGTTCATCATGATTTTCCTTTGCAGCTGGTTAGGAACGTTGAATTTCACACTTGTTGTGACACAGTATCAGATTCTGTCCGCACATGAAAGGCCTGGCGGGAGCCGCAGCTCTCGCGGACGATGAGTTCGGCCTCCAGTTCACGATGGAAATCGCCATTCTCCCTGCCCTCGATGCGCTTGAGCAGGCGGGTGACGGCCATTCTCCCCATCGCGGCGATGGGCTGACGCATAGTGGTGAGGCCGACGAACTTGGCGAATTCGATGTCATCAAAGCCCACCAGGGCCAGATCCTGGGGGATCCGCACCCCGGCCTCCTTGGCCGCGCGCATCACGCCGAGGCACTGGACGTCGCTGGCGACGAAGAGGGCGCCGGGCAGGGGGTGGCTCTGGGCGATCAGACGCTGCATCGCCGCATAGCCGGCCGCCTCGTTAAAGCCGTGCTCGCCGGCCTTGGCGTCACAGATGACCAGATCGCGGTCATCGAAATCCAGCCCGTGCATCTCGAGGGCCAGGCGGAAGCCCTCGAGGCGCAGCTTCGCCGGGTAGCTGGAAAGGTGGCCGTTGATCATACCGATGCGGCGGTGCCCCAGACCGATGAGATGGCTGGCGGCGGCAAAGGCCCCCTCCCGGTTCGCGATTGCGACCGAATCAAGGGCCTGGTGCATATGGTCGATGAGGACCACAGGCAGACCGGCGGCGATAAATTTCTCCGCATAGCCATCCATGACGCCGAGGGAAATGATCAGAACCCCGTCGCAGCGGCGTTCGCTGAGAACGCGGTCGATGGTGCGATCACGGCGGTTCATGCGGTCCACGCTGAAGAGGATGAGATCGTAATGGGAACGGGAGAGGGCGCGCTGGACGCTTTTGAGGAGTTCGACGTAGAAATAGTTGGTGAAAAAGGGGACGACGCTGGCGATGGTGTTGGTTTTTTTGCGGGCGAGACTCTGCGCGAGGGCATGGGGCTGATAGTGGAGTTCGTTGGCGATGGCGAGGATGCGGGCTTTGGTGCCGACATTGATGTGGGGGCTGTTGTTGATGGCGCGGGAGACCGTGCCGATCCCCACGCCAGCTTTTTTAGCCACATCATAGATGGTTGCTGCCAAACCGCTCTCCGGCCGGTTGCTCCCTGCGCTGCTAAAAAGCCCTTCCCCGCTCGGCCCCTGCAAGGGCCGCTTCAGGAAGCGCTTCCAAAATATTTACAATCATTTTACTAAATAAAGAACTTATTGTCAAGGACTTTTTGGCGGCTCACAGTTATCTCTTGATTAACCCGAGAAAAACCGGTATATTGCCCATCATGCCCAGCCTGAGATTCAAAATAGGCGCCGGCTACTACACCCTGGTGGCCATCATCGTCGTGCTCAGCATCTTCGCCTTTGTCAGCTTTTTCCGCGTCAACCGGGCGATCACGCCGATCCTGAAAAAACACACCCCCACGGCTATCGCCAGCCAGCGCATGCTCAAGGCCCTCGACGAACAGATCCAGGACCAGATCCTGATGCTGCGCGGCGACACTGAACTCGCCTACGTCAGCTACCAGCGCAGCCGCGACCGCTTCCTCAACTGGTACCAGCACGCCCTCGCCGCCGATCTGCCCCAGCCTGAAAAGGCCATACTGGACAGCATTATCTACACCTACAAGGCCTATCTGACCAACTCCGAGGCCTTTTATACCCTTTGTAAAAAAAACAGCCCTCTTTCCCGCCCCTTTCACATGGAGAGCATCGTGCCGGTCGAACAGCGGCTGCGAAGCCAGTGCCTCCACCTCATCGAGGTCACCCAGGCTCTGACCACCAGCACCGTGGAGCTGGCCCGGGACGCCATGAACCGGAGCATCGTCCTCATCGCCGTGGCCGCCCTGCTCTCGATCTTTTTCGCCTTCTGGTCCAACGCCCAGGTCTCGCGCAACGTCATCAGGCCGGCCTCGGCGCTGGCGCGCACCATCCGACTCATCAGCCGCGGCCAGCTCAACCAAAAGATCGACATCACCACCAACGACGAATTCGCCGAACTCTCGAGCGAATTCAACAAGATGACCGAACGGCTGCGCACCTATGAAGAGATGGATATCCATCAGCTCATTGCGGAAAAGGTCAAGTCCGAAACCATCGTCGCCAGCATCGATGAGCCCCTCATCGTCACCGACGCGGGGCATAAGGTCGTGCTCATGAATCTTGCCGCCGCACAGATGCTCGGCAGCCCGACCAACAATCTCGAGGGCAAACCGGTCGAGAAGGTGGTCGCCGACCGCAAGCTCCGCCGCCTGCTCATGGCCAGCGCAACCCAGCTGCGCGAGACCGCACACAGCGACTTTCTGCTCAAGATCGAAAACAGCGGCAGCACCACCTATTACCGCCCTCGTCAGACCACCATCGTCGATGAAACCGGCCAGAATCAGGGCATCGTCACCCTCTTTGAAGACGTCACCCGCTTCAAGGATCTCGAACGCCTCAAGACCGAATTCATCGCCACGGTCTCACACGAATTCCGCACCCCATTGACCTCGATCAACATGTCCATCGACATTCTCAGCCAACAGCTGCTCGGCCCGGTTTCAGCCCGGCAAGCCGAACTGCTCAGCAACGCCAAAGAGGACTGCGGCCGGCTCACCAAGCTGGTGCGCGAGCTTCTCGACCTTTCGCGCCTCGAGGCCGGCCACCACCAGATGAAAATGGTCCCCCTCAGCCTTGAAATAATCGTCCAGGAGGCCCTCGGCCCCCTGCGCCTGCCCTTCCTTGAGAAGGAGATCCGTCTCTCCAGCGAGCTGGCCGGGTTGCCGCCCTTTCTGGGCGATCCCCAGCAGTTGAGCTATGTTCTGACCAACCTGCTCAGCAACGCCCTGCGCCATACCCCCCGGGGGGGCGAGGTCTGCATCAGCGCCACAGCGGGGACGGAGGAGCTGCGGGTGGCGGTCGCCGATACCGGCGCGGGCATCCCCGCGGAGGCGCGCGAAACCATCTTTGAAAAGTTCGTCCAGGTCAGGAAAGAGAGCGAAACCACACCGGGCAGCGTCGGCCTGGGCCTGGCCATCGCCAGACAGGTGGTGCAGGCCCATGGGGGGCGCATCTGGGTGGAGAGCGAACCCGGCCGGGGCAGCACCTTTTACTTCACACTTCCCTTGACGAGGAGCCTATGAGCACGCCGTCGGCAGCGCGGGTCCTGGTCGTCGATGACGAACTGCACATCCTCAAGACCATCGGCATCTGCCTGGAATCGATCGGTTTTACCACCATCCTCACCCCGCGGCCCCAGGAAGCCCTCGAGGTCGCCCGCCGGGAGAGGTTCGATCTGGCTTTCATCGACCTGCGCATGCAGCCCTATGACGGCATGGAGATGCTCGAACGACTGCACGCAATCGATGCGGACCTGACGGTGGTAATTATCACCGCCCATGGCTCCATCGACAGCGCGGTCGAGGCGGTTAAAAAGGGGGCCTATCACTACCTGCAAAAACCCTTCGACCTCAAGGAGCTGCAGATCACCGCTCAGAAGGCCTGGGAACATCATCAGCTCACCAGCGTGGTACGCGATCTGCGTGAGCGGGTCATCCAGCAGCCCGATACCGGCGAATTCATCACCCGCAATCAGGAGATGCTCGCCCTCCTCGACCTCGCCGGCCGCATCGCCGACAGCAACATCAGCGTCCTGATCGAGGGGGAGAGCGGCACCGGCAAGGAGCTGATCGCCCATTTCATCCACAACCACAGCGCCCGTGAGGCCAAGCCCTTCGTCAAGATCAACTGCGCAGCCCTCCCCGAGGAACTGCTCGAAAGCGAACTGTTCGGCCATATCAAGGGGGCCTTCACCGGCGCGACCCGCGACCGCCAGGGGCGCTTCGAAATCGCCGACGGGGGCACCATTTTTCTCGACGAGGTGGCGGAGATCTCCCCCTCGATCCAGGCCAAGCTGCTGCGGGTGATCCAGAGCAGGGAGTTCGAACGGGTCGGGGAGAGCGTGACGCGCAAGGTGGATGTGCGCATCATCGCCGCCACCAACCGCGACCTCGACGAGGCCCTGCGCGAGGGCTCCTTCCGCGACGATCTTTTCTACCGCCTCAATGCCGTGCGTCTCAAGGCGACCGCCCTCCGCCAGCGGCCGGAGGACATCCCCCTGCTGGTGCACCATTTCATCGTCAAGTTCGCCAAGGAGGCGCCGCCCGGGATTTCTATCGAGGCGATGAAGGCCCTGCGCCTCTGCCGCTGGTTCGGCAATGTCCGCGAGCTGGAGAACGTCATGGAGCGGGCCGTGCTGCTGGCGGAGGGGGGGACGATCGAGCCGGCCCATCTGCCCGAGGAGGTGCGGCGCGTCTCGGAGAGCCCGGTCTATGCCCTCACCCTTGAGGAGGTGGAGAAGCGCCATATCATTCAGGTGCTGGAGCACGCCCAGGACTATGACGAGGCGGCGCGCATCCTCGGGATCGATCCCGCCACCCTCTGGCGCAAACGCAAGAAATACCAGCTCTGATACCCCGTCATGCATTTTTCAATTGTCCACCATCGGATTGATATTCAATCGCTTAAGCGCGTTTTCCAGGCCTTGTTGCCACCAGGGGATTGCATTTTGCAATGAAACGGCGGGAGCCGGGCGCAGGACCGGCTGGTGATGAGTTGTTTTTTATGCAAAAATTATTCTTTGCATTTTGGCATAATAATTGATATAATAGCAGCAGTGATATTATGCAGGGGTGATCGTCCGTGAGGAGGTTTTGACGTGGCAGTCCGGGTCATGACCATGAATAATCTTGACATTGCCATTGTGAGCGTGCGCGGCTCCCTGGTGGGCGGAGAGGAGAGCGACGAGCTGAAATTGACGGTCGCGGATCTCTTCGAACAGGGCAACCGCAAGCTCATCATCGACCTGAGCGGCGCCACCTACTGCAACAGTCTGGGCATCGGCACACTCGTGGGGTTGCATACCATGTACACGCGCGGCATGGGCCAGATCAAATTGTGCGAAATGGGCAAGGGCATCCAGAACCTCTTTGTCATCACCAAGCTCATCAGCGTCTTTGATGTGGAAGACAGCCGGGATGAAGCCATCGCCAGTTTCCGAACCCGGGAATCCGTTCACCACTAATCCACTATCATCATCACAAGTAAGGAGAAAGCACCATGAAACAAGGTCTCTTCATCACCATCGTCATGGTCGTGGCGTTCGCCATCGCTCTGGTCATTTTCCAGTTTCTGCCCGACTACATCAAGGCTGGTGGTATCCTCGTTCCCATCCTGATCATGATGATCCTCATGCTTCTGACCTTCATCATCGAGCGTCTGTTCGCCCTCAACAAGGCCAAAGGCAAAGGCTCCCTGACCGCCTTTTACCGCAAGGTCCAGCAGGAGATCAAAGCCGGCAACATCGATGCCGCCATCTCCGCCTGTGACAAACAGCGCGGCACCTCCGCCAGCGTCCTGCGCGCCGGCCTGGAAAAGTACAAGCTCCTCAAGGCCTCCGGCAGCCATTTGAGCGCCAAGGAGACCATGGATGAAATGCAGCATTCGATCGAAGAGTCGATGATGCTGGAAGTGCCCCTCCTTGAGAGGAACCTGGTGGGTATTTCGACCCTGGCCTCCATCGGCGTGCTCGTCGGTCTGCTCGGCACCACCCTTGGCATGATCAAGGCCTTCAAAGCCCTGGCCAAGTCGGGCGCCCCGGATGCCATCGCCCTGTCGCTGGGTATCTCCGAAGCCCTGATCAACACCGCCGGCGGCCTTATCACCGCTATCCTGGGCATCGTCGCCTTCAACTATTTCAGCACCCGCATCGACAACTTTACCTACATGATCGACGAAGCCACCTACTCGATGGTCACCACGCTCTCCGAGAAAGAGATTAAATAACCTGACGAGGTAAACAGCCATGCAGCATAAAAAAGGGCGCAGTAATATCAAGATCGACATGACGCCCATGGTGGACATTATGATGCTGTTGTTGACCTTCTTCATGTTGACGACACGCTTCAAACCACCCTCAGAGGCCGAGGTTCTCCTCCCTTCGTCGCACTCGCAGTTCAAGCTGCCCGAATCGGATGTGATGACCATCACGGTGACCAAGGATGATCGCTATTTTCTCGGACTGGACTCGCAGACGCTACGCGGCCGGCTTTTCGGCGAAGAATACGCCCTCAAGTCCGGCATCGAGCTCGAGAACAAGCAGATGCTGGCCGATCTCCTCATTCAGGCCCGCATCGCCAATCCCAAATTGCGCACCGTGATCAAGGCTGACAAGGAAGCTCCCTTTGGGCCGATCGAGGATGTGATGAACATCCTGCAGAAGGTAAAAATCACGCGCTTTAACCTTGTAACGGAACTCGAGAAAATATAATGGAGTTAAAGTATGGCAGGAGCTGATGTTGTCGCCCCCAAAGCACCAAAAGGCAAGGGCGGCAAGAAGCATAAAAAGCGCGTAAGTGTCTTTATTGACATGACCCCGATGGTGGACATCATGATGCTCTTGATCACTTTCTTCATGCTCACCACAGTCTTCAATACGCCGCAGACGATGGAGATCAACCTCCCCCCTGACTCCGATGTCAAGGTTGAGGTGGCCGAAACCAGTCTGCTGACCATACGCGCCACCGCCGATGGCTCCATTTATGTCAATATGGGAATGGAGACACCGCAAAGGATCCAATTTAATGAATTGCGTCCCCTCCTGGTCGACCGCAGCAAGTCCAACCCCAAGCTGGTCTGTCTGATCAAGGTGGAACGTACCGGAACCTATGAATTGATGGTCAATATCATGGACGAACTGAACCTGGCCAACATCACCCGGTTCTCGATTGCCCCGTTCAAGGAAATTGACGGTCAGCTTGTCGCCCAGGCGATTTAACTTCCTAACATAAGGAGAGTATCATGACTGAACTTGCGCAAAAGGCAAGACTCCTCTATGGGGCGATTGAGCTCAAGGAAGTCAAGCAGAAATACATGATCTACGGGCTGATCATCGCCTCGGTGATTCTGTTCATCGGACTCGGCATCTATTATGCCACGACCCTGCTTGGCAAGGAAGAGGCCCCGGTCCGGACTGTACGCATCCTCAAGTACAGCGAACTGGGTCCGCCCCCCTCGATCCAGGGCGCCAGCGCCGCGGTCGCCCCGTCGGTCTCGGCGGCTGCCCCCACCGCCAAGCCGAGCGTCGGCATCCCCGTCCCGGTTCCCGACGCGGATGTGAGCCCCGAGCAATCCTTCGCCTCCCAGACGGAAATGAGTGCGGTCTCCGGCCCGGTCGGTGAAGGCGCCGGAACGGGCGCCGGTCAGGTGATCGAGCAGGACGTCCAGGTCGAAAACATCGACGAGGAGGAGGCTCCGCCCCCCGACTTCGTCCCCTTTGAGAAGGAACCCCAGGTGATCAAACGCATCGAGCCGGTCTATCCGGAACTCGCGCGCAAGGCCGGCCTCGAAGGCACGGTCTGGGTCAAACTGTGGGTCGACAAAGAGGGCAAGGTCAAGGATGTGGTCATCCTCAAGAGCGCTTCTGAGATCTTTAACCAGCCGGCCATCGACGCGGCCAAGCAGTGGATTTTCACCCCCGCGATGATGAAAACCGGCCCGGTCTCGGTCTGGATTTCGCTCTCGTTCAACTTCAAGCTCAATTAAAGCATCCCGGTGACGATGAATCTCGATCCTGGTAAAATCTTCGCCTACGCCATTGCCGGCATTACCTTTTGTGCCGGCATGGCGCTCGTCACCGGAATGCTGCGCTTTCAGGTGCCCAATCAGGTGAGCAACATCTTCGGCACGGTGCTGATCCTGATGAGTCTATACCGTTTTCTCGTCACCTATCTCAAACCCAAGCCCTCAAAGTACAGGAGACAAACCAATGTGGACGAAGAGTAAACTCTTGCTGCTCGCTGCCGCGACGGTCCTCCCTGCTTTGACCGCCTGCAAGATGCAGATCAAGCCCAAGGAGAGCCCCACCAGCGGCGCCCTGGGGGTCTACGTCTCCGATTCGCATGTGAGTCTGGCCAAAAAGGAAGCCGACCTCTTTGCCAGTCTCTATCCTGATGCCAGGATCACTCTCTATGGGGCATCGACCAGGGAATGCCTGGTCCACCTCATCAATGACAGCGTGCGCATGGTCCTGACCGACCGGCCGCTCAACAAGGAAGAGCTCCAGATCATCGACAAGGCTGATCCCAAGCTCAAGCTCGATTCACTCAAGGTCGCTTTCGATGCCCTGGCCTTGCTGGTCAATCGGGTCAATGACCTGGAGGATCTCACCATGGCCGGGTTTACGGCCATCATCGACCAGGAGATCACCAACTGGCAGCAGCTGCCCGCCAGCGGCCTTGCCGGCCCCCTCCATCTGGTGACCACCGGCAAGAATTCGGGCGCCTATGAGCTGCTCAAATATCATTTTCTCAGGCGCAGCGAGGATTTCGTCCCCTCCGTCATCGCCGCCAACCAGGCGGAGGTGGTGAAATACGTGGCCACGCATGCCCAGGCTCTGGGCATCGCCTCCCTGGCCGCTTTCAAGGAGGATACCCTCAAGTCCCTCACCGAGGAGACGGACGGCATGGTGCGCCCGCTCGCCTTTGTGATGCCCGACTCGAGCGGGGCGCCGGCACGCCAAAAACTCCACCAGGGTAATGTCTATCTTAAAAAGTACCCCCTCCATTACCCCCTCTACGTTTATTTCAATCGCAAGTCGCTGCTTGCGGCAGGATTCTGTTCCTTCATCGCCAGCTCGCCTGGCCAGAAGATCATCCTGAATTCCGGCCTCGTGCCGGCCACCATGCCCATTCGTCTGGTTCAGCTTAGATAGGAGTAGTCAACACATGAAACGATTTGCCGCATTGCTCTCGCTGGCGCTTATGCTGATGGTACTGCCCGCCGCCAGCCAGGATAGGGTTGCTGAAGGAATGGTCCTGCTCAACCAGGGCAAAGCCGATGAGGCCGCAGCGCTTTTCCAGAAAGCCGTCGATCTCAATCCGCGCAACACCGCAGCCATGAACGCCCTGGCCAAGGCCCAGCTGCAGGCCGGCAAGCCCGCCCTCGCCGAAGCCACCGCCAAGAACGCCCTGCTTGTGGATGACAAGAACGCCGAGACCTGGCTTATGCTCGCCAAGGCGCAGATGTCCCAGGGCCACACCGCGGATGCCTACAGCACCCTGCGCAAGGCGATGAAGCCGACCAAGAACAATCCCGAGCTTCTCGTCCAGCTCGGTTGGCTCCACCTTGCGGCCGACTCGACCAGCCAGGCGGAAATCGCTTTTTCCCAGGCCAAGCAGCACCTGCCCAAGAATCCCGACATCTATCGCGGCCTCGGTGAAGCCTATCTCAAGCTCGGCGCCGAACCGGTGGCCCTGATGCAGTTCGAGGAGTCGCTCAAGTACGACTCGATCCAGGTCGATCTGCGCGCCAAAATGGCCGATCTCTATCTCAAGGACCGCCGCTACAATGAGGCCGCGCAGATGTATCGCAGCGTCCTCAACCACGACCCAGAGAACGACAAGGCCGCCCTCGAGGTGAGCCGTATCTACATGCTCTCCAAGCAGTACAAGAATGCAACCAGCTATCTGGAAAAATACGTCCTGCGCCACCCCGAGGACCAGACCAGTTGGTCGACCTACATGGAGGCCCTCGACAAGAGCCGCCAGTATGAATCGGCGCTCAACGCCGCAGATCATCTGCTCAAGGCCAACCCGAATGACCCCCTTGCCCTCCGCCTGGCCGGCAAGGGCAACTACATGCTCAAACAGTGGCAGCCGGCGATCGATGCCTACACCAAACTGGCCGCCGTCGACACCCTCGGCTATGAGGACGCCAAGCGCCTGGGCAAGAGCTACTACGCCCTCAAGAACGACAGCCTCGCCCTGCGCTATATGGAGGAGTCTCTGTCCAAGAACCCCGCTCAGGAAGACCTCTACAACGACATGGGCGCCTCCTATATGCGCACCAAGCAGTGGGAAAAAGCCGCCGAGATGTTCCAGAACCGGATCAAGGTGGATTCCACCTACGCCACCGCCTATGTCAATTACGCCCTCTGCAAGATGGCCGTCAAGGAGTGGGAACCGGCCCGCAGCGCCCTGCGCACCGCCGTCCAGCTCCGCCCCAATTATGTCTATGGCCATCTCTACCTGGCACGCACCCTCTCCCAGGTCGATTCGCTCAAGGCAGCACGCAACTCCTACGAAACCATGGCCAGTATGGCGGATTCGATGAAGAGCAACTACAAGAACGAGCTGGGCGAAGCCTATCGCTACATCACCTTCACCCATCTGGTCGACAAGAATTACGGGCCCGCGCTCTCCTCCGTCACCCGAGCAGTCGAGTTCCGTTCGGATGACATCGAGCTCCAACTCTGGCGCGCCCAGATATTACACGCTCTGGACCGCCGTGATGAGGCCAAGGCGCAGTACGAGAAGGTGCTGCGCATGGATCCCAAGAACGCGGACGCCAAGAAAGGCCTGGATATCCTGCAGCTTTATAATTGATAAGTATTCACTCCGCCCCTTAACCCAAACAGAAAGGGACTGCCATGAAGAAGAGTTGGCTGCTGCTCCTCAGTCTTTTGATCCTCGCAGGCTGCGGCAAAAAGCAGGAAGTCGTGCAAATCGGCGCTTTTGAAAAATTCCAGGAACCCTTCCTGCGCATCTCCTTCAGCCACCCCCAGGGCTGGCAGTTGCAGCAGGATGGCCCCAAGATCGGCTTTTATTCCTCCCTCGAGGCCATCAACAAGTTCAATCCCTATTCCGTTGAGGGCAAGGACGCCGCAAGGGTTATCGTCAACATGGACAAGATGGACACCCTCAAAACCCTCGACGAGATCGTGCGCAGTCTCAACAGCGACCTGACCTCCTCCGGCTTTGAGGTCTCCTCCCCGGTCGCTAAAAAAGTCAGCGACCTCGATGGCAAGCTGCTTCACTATCGCGGCGCCCTCGACAGCAAGAACATCATCAGCGGCGATGAGGTGGTGGCGGTCAAGGATTCGATGCTCTACACCATCATCTTCGAAGGCTTCAACAAGATGTACGAGGGCAGCAAGGTGGTCCTTGACAGCGTCCTGAGCAGCCTGCATCTGCCCAGCTTCGCCGCTGCCGCTCCCGGTGTTGATCCCGCCGTCCCCGCCGAGGAGATGGAGGTCTTTGAAAACAACTTTCTCAAGATCAGCTACCCGGCCAACTTCCAGCCCTCCCCGGCTTCGGTCAAGGATCCGGTGCAGTTTGCGCTCAACATCTACGGCTACCGCCAGGACAGCGGCGTCTTCATCGATGTCCGCCCGGCCCAGGGTCTGACCCTTGAAAAGGTCGTCGAGCAGAACGCCGCCCGTTTCAAGGAAACCTCGCGCGGCTCTGCCACCATCGACGGCGTCCCCGCCACCTATCTCAATTATACCGGCGGCAAGGGCATCTCCAGTCGCGTCTACTTCCTGGTCAAGAATGACAAGTTCTACCGCATCATCTACAACTATTACCAGCCGATGAAGGGCGATTTCCAGCCCGTTTTCGACAAGATGGTCGCCTCGATCAAGACCAAGTAATCTCCACCTATGATCCACAAAAAAAGCCGCCGGGCTTGAGGCCGGGCGGCTTTTTTTATTGCAGGGGAATGTGCCCCTGCCGGAGGCGCAAACGGGAGGCAGGGCGCCAATATCAGATTCTCATAACTTTTCCAGAAGCTGCGCGAAGGCCCACGACGCCGAGGCGCGCATCCCCTCCACCAGCCCGCCGGCGTCTGCGCCGGTGATCTCCGCACTACCCTCGATATAGCCCGAACGCAGCAGCGCCCCGCGCTCGTCGCTCAGCTCGAACCAGAGACGGGTGACCGCCTGCCGCCCTGCAGCCGCGATGGTCTCATCAAAGCGCAAAAGCTGCACCGCCAGAACGGTAAAGGGCTCCTGCCGCGGAGGGGTGGTCACCACCGCCGCATAACGGCTGGACCCGCGCAGATACTCGACCAGCCGCTCGCGCAGCAGATCGGGGGGCGGGGCGATCCAGCGCCGGTAGGCGTCGAACTGGATCTCCCAGGCGCTGTCGCGGTAGACCATGCGGTCCTGGTCGCCGGCAGGGAGAGAGGTGAAGGGCTGCACCCAGAGCACCCCCGCCGCCGAGCCGGCGGCGCGCGCCGGGGCCTCAAGGCTGAAATCGTAATAGTGAACCCGGGGCATCCGGCCGCAGGCCGCGCTGAGAAACAGAAGGACGAAAGGAAGGATTCTACGCATGCATCACTCCTTGGGCAGGGGACGTTCGTCGGGATAGCTCTTGCGCACCAGGCTCCAGGGCTGCTCCTTGATCGTGCGGGTGAATTCGGTCAGGTTCTGGCTGAGCATGCGCAGGTTGTCAAAGGTTTCGCGGTAGCTCTCCCCGTTCTGCACCATGATGCGATCGAGATCGCCCATCGTGTTGTTCATGCGGGCCGTCAGGCTCTGGACCTGGAGCAGCAGCTGTTCGGCATTCTGCAGGGTGCGCTGCAGGGAGGTATCATTGGCAGCGATAATGGTGTTGACGCTGGTCACCGTGGTGTTGAGGGCGCCGGTGAGGGTGTTGAGATTGTCGATGAGGGCGGTGAACTCGCTGCGGTTCTGTGCAGTCAGGGTGTTGAGATTGGTGATCAGGGCCGAGAGGTTCTGCCGGTTGCCCTCGTTGAGCAGGTCGTTGAGGCGATGAAGCAGCTCGGTCGCCTCCGACGCAGCCCCGCCGAGCGGCCCCGACATCTGGGCGAAACTGGAGACCTCGCGGCTGGGAATGAGACCGCCGGATTTGAGCTTGTCGGCGAGAGCCGAGCCCGGGGTGATCTCGATGTAAAAGGCGCCCAGCAGGCCGATCGAGGTGATGTAGGCATAGCTGTCGGAGCGGATCGGCACTCCGCGGTTGAGTTCCAGGGTCAGCTCCACCGGCGGCGTCTCATCGGCGAGGACACGATGAGAGCTGACCTGGCCGACCGGCACGCCGGCGAAACGCACTATCGAGCCGGGCTCGATGCCGCCCACATATTCAAAGCGGACACGAAAGGACTCCTTGCGCTCCCATGCGCCCACCCCCTTGATCGCGAACAGGATGGCGAAGAAAAGAATGAGGCTGAGAGCAATGAAAAGTCCGGCCTTGATTTCGCTCTTGCGATACTCCATAGTGCTCCTTGCGTGAAATGATGGTCAGCGCTCGCCCACCAGGCTGGCGAGATAGCGCTCCCCCTCGGGCTGATTGGGATCGGGCTGGCGTTCGAGGAACTGGCGCACTTCAGGCAGCGGGGAGGCCTTGAACTCCTCCTGGCTGCCGACGAAAAGGAAACGGCCCGCATGCATGAGGGCGATGCGATCGGCGATCAGCCAGACCGACTCCAGCTCGTGGGTGACGACGACGATGGTCATGCGAAAGGCCTGCTGCAGCTTGCGGATGAGGTGGTCGATGCCGACGGCGACGATGGGATCGAGCCCGGCCGAGGGTTCATCGCAGAGCAGGATGTCGGGGTCCATCGCCAGGGCCCGGGCCAGACCGGCCCGTTTTTTCATCCCCCCCGAAAGCTGGGCGGGCATGAGATCCTCGCAGCCGGCAAGCCCGACCATCTCGAGCTTGAGCCGGGTCATGATGCGGATGGTGGAGGGCTCCAGGCGGGTGTGCTCCTCGAGGGGGAGGGCGACATTCTCGCCCACCGTCATCGAGTTGAAGAGGGCCCCCCCCTGAAAAAGCATGCCGATTTTTTTGCAGACACCATCGCGCTCCTCCCCCGCCGCCGCGGCCATATCGACCTCCTTGACCAGGATCTGCCCCTGGGTGGGCCTCTGCAGCCCGACGATATGGCGCAGCAGGGTGCTCTTGCCACAGCCGGAGCGGCCGAGAATGACCAGGGTTTCGCGGGGGTAGATATCGAGATCGATCCCGCGGATGATCTCCTGGCGGCCGTAGCGGGTGCGGAGGCCGCGGATCTGGATGATGGGGTCGTGCATCGTCATTTCTTCCGGTTTCGGCATGCTGAAATGTACGATGCAGGAAAATAGAATTCAAGGCCTTTTGCTGGCAGGGTACCCCCGAAATCTGGCTCCCACCTGACGCCTGGCGCCGTATACCCCTCGAAATCTTGTTCCCACCTGTCACCTCGCGCCGTATACTTTACAAGCTTATCACCGGTAGTCCACTATTTTTAATTATATTAAAGCCGGGTGGGACCCAGATTCTGGGCGGTGTTAAGCTTTTACGGGGGCGCCTCTGCCGCGTACCGTGTCGTTTTTTTTCGCCCGCCTGCATATTTAACTTGACAGCAAACCTTTTTTTCCGTAAAATGTAATCGTTTACATGATATCCCGCTCGATCAGGCTTTCACCCGTGTTAATTATCGTTTTACTCATGTAAATCGCTTTCATTGAACAACTTAAGCGGGGTGCCTCGTGTTCTTCTTCCATCAAGCCCGGATCCGGTTCTCCCGGCCAGCCCGCCGGCTTGCCGCCCTGGCCTCGATACGCCCCGTCTCTCCACCGATATCCCCCGGACTCGCCGTCCCAAGCCTAACCCCGCACTTTCGCCAAGCGTCCCCTCAAGTCATTCCATTACATGCGATATCCATCCCCAAAACGCTCTCAACCCTGAAAAGGAGGTGAATTAATCCAGAGTGATGCCTTGCGCATCGCGGCTGTACAGTCCGTCTGTATTCTCCATGATGCAAACCTGACATCAAGATTGGGAGGAAACATGCACAAGAAACAGAACCTCTGGCTGTTTGCCTTTGCGCTGTTGCTGCTTTTCAGCCTGGCAGCGAACGGCCAACCGATTTCGCGCCCCGATGTGATCTGGGCTCGCACCAGTGATGCCCCGATCACCCTCGACGGAGTCCTCAGTGAAGCCGCCTGGGCCCAGGCCGAGTCGCTTCATGTCATCTACGGCGAGGAACCCAGCCCGATCCCGGGCAGCGGCTATGCCAAGGAAGGCGGCGTCGATGCCACCGACCCGACGCACGCCACCCTCAAGTTCCTGGTCCAGGGCAACAGTCTCTATCTGGCGGTTATCGCCCCCGACTCATCGGTCGGTGGCGGCCCTTGGGCCAAATTTGACGCCATGCTGATGAACATCCGCAACGCCGCTGATGCCGGGCGCCCGGCCGGCTCCTTCGAGTATTTTTACGGCTGGGTGGCCGAGAGCTGGGCCGATCCCAACACCGCCAACGTCGGCGCCGCCCCCGGCTTTTTCGGCTGGGCCTCCACTGACCGCACCGTCTGGGACGCGGTCACAGTGGTCGACGGCATCACCAATGACGATGCGGCCCCCGACAAGGGCTACATCACCGAATTCAAATTCGACCTCGCCGTGCGCGGCTATGACGCCACCGCCGCTGAAGGGACGATCATCCCCTTCAACTTTTCCATCTATGACTGCGACTGGTTCTGGCCGTTGAACGAGGACAAACACAGTTCGAACCGCGTCTGGGTTCAGGGCCCCTGGGGCAACAACTCCGCCTACGCCGTGCTGCAGATCCACGCCAACCCGGGCATCACCCTGACCAGCGCTCTGCCCTACATCGGCCCCGATTTCATCGTCCCCAATGCGGACACGCACCCCATGCCTGCGGTCGACGGCGTACTGGATGAAGCCGCCTGGGCGCACGCCCCGGGGATCGATCTCCGTTTCGGCGATGACGAACTGCGCGCCTCCTATCCCGGCGTCGCCCCCCTGCTCTCCGGTCAGTGGCAGCCTGAGGTCGGCGGTGTCAAGGCCCCCATCCTCGACCCGGCCGATGCCACCCTCAAGTGGTTCACCCGCGAGGATGTGCTCTATCTCTCCGCCGATGTCCGCGATCAGGCGGTCTGGTCCAACGAGGCCTATGATCAGTGGGACGGCATCCGCTTCATCATCAACGACATCGCCGAGCGCGATCCCAACGACCACAACCTGCTCCGCCGCGAGCTGACCGTGCGCCTGGATGCGGCCGGCGGCGCGCTATGGGGTGACTATCTGAGTGTGGTCATCGACAGCATGAAAATGGGAGCTGCCGCGGTAGCCCTGAAACCCGGCACCACCGTCAATGACTATAACGACATCGATGCCGGCTATCTGGTTGAGATCGCCGTCGATTTGAAGGCCCTCGGTTACAAACCTGGCCTGCTCCAGGGCAATCTCTTCATCAGCGCCACCCTTTTCGACGGCGACAATTTTGCCAACGCCGCCGATAATTATGGCCAGCGCGTCTGGTTCATGCGCGAAGGCGGCTGGAATGCCGGCCCGGCCTGGGGTTTTATGGATCCCTATACCACCCTTCCCGGCGGGGCCGCTGCCGAAAACGAGCGTCCCGATGCCATCTGGGCCCGCACGATCTCGGCTCCCCTCGTCCTTGACGGCGTCATGGATGAACCGGTCTGGGAGAAAGCCGAGTCGGTGCGCCTGCGCTATGGCCGTAACGGCTACCTGATCCCCGGCTCCGGATTTGGCAAGGAGGGGGGTGTCGATCCCGAGGATCCCACCGATGCCACCCTCAAGTTCCTCGTCCACGGCAACAAGCTCTACGTCGGCGCCCAGGTCAAGGATGCTTCGGTCGGCGGCGGCCCCTGGGCCCGCTTTGACGCCTTTTTGATGAACATCCGCGACCACAGCGGCGAAGGCCGGCCGGCCGGCCCCTATGAATATTTCTACGGCTGGGTCGCTGAGAGCTGGGCCGATCCCAACACCGCCAACGTCGGCGCCGCCCCCGGCTTCTTCGGCTGGGCCGCTGCAGACCGCACCGTCTGGGACGCCGTCACCGTTGTCAACGGCATCACCAATGATGATGCCACACCCGACAACGGCTACACCACCGAATTCGTCTTCGATCTGGCCCCGCGCGGGTATGACGTCACCAAGCCCGGCGGCGAGATCGTCGAATTCAACGTCTCCATCTATGACTGCGACTGGTTCTGGCCGATCAACGAGGACAAGTTCTCCAGCAACCGCGTCTGGTGGCAGGGTCCCTGGGGCAACAACTCCGCCTATGCCATCGCCCGCGTGCACGTCAATCCGGCCGTCACCGAGGACTCGCCGCTGCCGACGATCGGTCCCGATCTGGTCGTGCCCAACGGCGCCGACCATCCCGCGCCGGTCATGGACGGGCTTTTTGACGAGAGCGTCTGGGCCAACGTCAAGGGGCTCGACCTCCGCTTTGGCGATGACGAACTGCGCGCCTCCTATCCCGGCATCGGTCCCTGGCGTTCCGGTCAATTCCAGCCCGAGATCGACGCCAAGCGCGCGCCGGTTCTCGATCCCGCCGACGCCACTCTGAAGTGGTTCTTCAAGGATCACATGCTCTACGTCGCCGCCGATTTCCGCGACCAGTCGGTCTCCGGCATGGAAACCTACGACATGTGGGACGGCCTGCGCCTGATCATCAACGACCGCACAGCCCGCGACGGCGACAATGTTCTCGTTCGCCGCAATCTCACCATGCGCGTCGGCCCGGCTGGCCCGGTGGTGATGGATTACCTCGAGACCCTGGTCAACGAGGGCAAGGCCTGGGTCGGCTTTGCGCTCAAGCCCGGCTCGACCATCAATGACGTCAACGACATCGATACCGGCTACCACATGGAGATGGCCATCGATTTGACCGCCCTGGGTTATCCTGCCGACCTGGGCGACGGCGTGCTCTTCATCAGCGCCACCCTCTTCGACGGCGACACCTTCCCCAATACCGCTGACAACTATGGCCAGCGCGTCTGGTTCATGCGCGAATCCGACTGGCCCGCCGGCCCGGCCTGGGCGCTGATGGATCCCAAGGCCTTTGTGCCCGGCGATCCCCTCAACACCATGGAACGGCCGGATGCCCTTTGGGCCCGCGTCGCTTCCGCGCCGATCACCCTCGATGGCAAGATGGATGAAGCCGACTGGGCCAAGGCAGAGTCGGTGGTTCTGCGCTACGGCAGCGCCAGCCTCATGCCTGGTTCCGGCTTTATCTCGGAGGGCGGTGTCCAACCAGTAGATCCCACCTTCGCCATCCTCAAGTTCCTCGTCCACGGCAACAAGCTTTACATGGGTGCCGAGGTCAAGGATGCCTCGGTCGGCGGCGGCCCCTGGGCCCGCTTCGACGCCTTTTTGATGAACATCCGCGACCACAATGGCGCAGGACGGCCGGCTGGACCTTATGAGTATTTCTATGGCTGGGTCGCTGAAAGCTGGGCTGATCCCAATACCGCCAACGTCGGCGCCGCTCCCGGCTTCTTCGGCTGGGCCGCGGCAGACCGCACCGTCTGGGACGCCGTCACCGTCGTCAACGGCATCACCAACGACGATGCCACGCCCGACAACGGCTACACCACCGAATTCGTCTTCGATCTGGCCCCGCGCGGTTATGACGTCACCAAGCCCGGCGGCGAGATCGTCGAATTCAACGTCTCGATCTACGACTGCGACTGGTTCTGGCCGATCAACGAGGACAAGTTCTCCAGCAACCGCGTCTGGTGGCAGGGACCCTGGAGCAACAACTCCGCTTATGCCATTGCGCAGCTTCATGTCGATCCATCGGTCACCGTCAACAGCGGCGCGCTTCCGGTTATCGGCCCTGATCTGATCATCCCCAACGGCGTCGATTTCGCAGATCCGACTGTGGATGGCAGCTTTGATGATGCAGCCTGGGCCAAGGCCCCCGGCCTCGACTTGCGTTTCGGCGATGATGCCCTGCGCGCTTCCTATCCCGGCATCGGCCCCTGGCGCTCCGGCCAGTGGCAGCCCGAGATCGACGGCAAACGGGCTCCAGTCCTCGACCCAGCTGACGCTACCCTGAAATGGTTCTTCAAGGGTCATATGCTCTATATCGCCGCCGATGTCCGTGACCAGTCGGTCTCCGGTCTGGAATCCTATGACATGTGGGACGGTCTGCGGATTATCATCAACGACCGTGCGGCACGTGACGGCGAGAGTGTTCTGGTCCGCCGCAATCTCACCATGCGCATCGGCCCCACCGGTCCGGTGGTTATGGACTTTCTTGAGACCCTGTTCAACGAGGGTAAAGCCTGGGTAGGCTTTGAACTCAAGCCCGGCTCGACCATCAATGACGTCAACGACATCGACGTCGGTTACCATATCGAGATGGGGATTGACCTGACTGCCCTGGGCTATCCAGCCGACCTCGGTGACGGTGTCCTCTTCATCAGCGCGTGTCTCTTTGATGGCGATACCTTCCCCAACACGGCTGACAACTATGGCCAGCGTGTCTGGTTCATGCGTGAATCCGACTGGCCCGCCGGTCCGGCCTGGGCGCTGCTCGATCCCAACACCAAACTCACCGGCGTCAAGATCGATCCAGCCAGCCAGCTGCCGAAGGAGTTCGCACTGATCGGCAACTATCCCAATCCCTTCAACCCGACCACGACCATCCAGTTCGCCATGCCGGAAGAGGCCGCGGTGACCCTGCAGGTCTACGATCTCCTCGGCCGTCTGGTGAGCCGCCAGGTGCTCGGGCGCCAGAGCGCGGGCATGCAGGAGGTAAGCTTCGATGCCACCCGCATCGGCTCGGGCCTCTACTTCTACCGCCTCGAGATGGTCAGCGCCAAAGCGAAAAAGACCCTCCGCACCAGCGTGGGCAAAATGCTGGTGATCAAGTAGTCCTCTCCATCCGTTGTACAGCCTGAACAGAGGGGGCCGGGGCCTCCCGGCCCTCTCTTCTGTTTTCCATCATCGAGGTTGGTCACACATTCACGAAAGGAAGGCTATGCGCGGTAATGATCTCAGGGTGCGCCGCGCGCATGCGGCCGGCGCCCTTCAGCGCGGCATGTGGATGATGGTGCTCATCTGGATCGCGGCGGCCGCCGCCTTTGCCGGCACGACCGGCAAACTGGCCGGACGCGTCACCGACAAGGCCAAACAGCCCCTGCCCGGAGCCAATATCATCCTCGTCGGGACGCAGTTGGGGGCTGTCAGCGATATGGAGGGCTATTATACCATCCTCAATATCCCCCCCGGACGCTATCAGGTCCGCTATGCCTTTATCGGCTACAAAACCATGACGGTCAGCCAGATCCTGGTTACCACGGATCACACCACCACCCAGGATGTGCAGCTCGAACAGAGTGTGATCGAGGGCGAAACCGTCCAGGTGGTGGCCCAGCGGCCGATCGTCGCGACCAACCTGACCAGCTCGGTCGCCACCGTGACCAGTGACGCCATTGCCATCATGCCGGTGCAGGATTTGCAGGAAGTCGTCGATCTTCAAGCCGGCGTGGTGGACGGCCACTTCCGCGGCGGCCGCACCGGCGAGGTGCAGTACCAGATCAACGGTGTCAGCGTCAACAACAGCTACGACAACTCCTCGACCCTGCGCATCGACCGCAGCCTGCTCCAGGAGGTCCAGGTCATCAGCGGCACCTTCGATGCCGAGTACGGCCAGGCGATGAGCGGCGTGGTTAATGTCGTGCTCAAGAGCGGCACCGACCAGTTCGCCGTCAGCGGCGAGGCCTATACCAGCGACTATCTTTACACCAGCGGCGACCGGCGCAACGCGCCGGACAAATTCCGCCCCCTCTCGATCCAGAATTACCAGGCCAGTCTGAGCGGTCCGCTGCCCCTGCTGCCCAAGACCTATTTCATCTTCAGCGGCCGCCGTTATGCCAATGACGGTTATGTCTATGGCGAGCGCCGCTTTCTGCCCACTGACCGCGCCAACTTCGAGAACAAGATCTATACCCCGGGCGGTGACAACAAGGAGTTCCCCCTCGACACCTCACGGGAATGGTCCGGCCTGGCCAAGCTGACCAACCGCTCCCTGAAGAATCTCACCCTGGAGTACCAGGCGATCGCCAACCAGATCGCCGGCAAGCGCTACAACTACGGTATGCGCTTCAATCCCGACGGCCGCGCCGAGCAGCGGACCTTCTCCATCGTCCACGGCATCGATCTCAACCACACCCTCTCGCCAAAAACCTTTTACAATATCAGCCTGCGTCAGAACTACTTTAACTATACCGACTATGCTTTTGAAGATTTCTACGACGCGCGCTATGACTCTGCCGGTCCCTCGATGGGAGACAGCAATTACGAGGACGGTGCGAGCATTCAGGGGGTGGAGCTGGGCCGCTTCAAGCAGCAGACCAACACCCTGGTCCTGAAGAGCGCCCTGACCAGCCAGGTCAGCCGCAGCCACCAGCTCAAATTCGGCATCGAGCTGCAGAAATCGGAACTCAAGTTCGGCTCGCCCGGCTATCTGGTCAACACCGGCGGCACCCTGCTGGTGCGCCACATCGATGAGCCCCCCGACTATCCCGGCATCGCCGTCTATAATCCGGTTGCGATGGTCGCTTATGGCCAGGACCAGATCGAGTGGCGGGATCTGGTCGTCCGTGCCGGCGCCCGCCTCGAATATTTCGACGCCCGCTCCACCCTGCCCAGCGATCTGGCCAATCCGGCCAACACCATTGCCGGCGCCCCCCTTTCGGTGGCGAAGGATACCGAGGCCAAGATCTCGCTTTCACCACGCCTGGGCATCTCCTATCCTGTCACCACCAGCGCCTCGCTCTTTTTTGCCTATGGCCATTTCTACCAGATGCCGGCCCTGGGGCAGATCTTTTCCAATTCGGATTATGCCATCCTCGATGACCTGCAGGCGGGAGGAATCAGCTACGGGGTGCTCGGCAATCCGGACATCAAGCCCGAGCGCACGGTACAGTACGAGTTCGGCTACAAGCAGGCGATCGGCAGCCTCCTCGGCCTCGATGTCAGCATCTTTTACAAGGATATCCGTGACCTGCTCGGCGTCGAATTCGTCTCGACCTACGCCGCGGCCGAATATGCCCGGCTGACCAACATCGATTTCGGCAATGTGCTCGGCTACACCATCGCCCTCGACCAGCGCCGCATCGGCATGGTCAGCACGATGGTCGACTATACCTGGCAGCGGGCGATGGGCAACGCCAGCGACCCGCGCGAGACCGCCACCCGCGCCTCGGCAGGCGAGGATCCGCGGCCAAGGCAGATTCCCCTGAGCTGGGACCAGCGCAACACCCTCAATGCGACGGTGACCGTCGAGAGCCCCAACCAGTTCGCCTTCAGCACCATCGTCCGCTACGGCAGCGGCCAGCCCTACACCCCCGCTCTCAGCGCCGGCTTCGGCGGCGGCCTCGAGACCAATTCCGGGCGCAAGCCGACCGGGCTGCGGGTCGATTTGCGCGCCGAGAAGTATTTCAAATTCAGCGGCCTGCGCGCCAGCCTCTTCGCCCGGGTGATCAATCTGCTCGACGCCCGCTTCGTCAACGGTTTCGTCTTCGACGACACCGGCAGCCCCGACTATTCGCTCAATCCCGTCGGCCAGCGCGCGACCCTCGCCAATCCCGGCCGCTACTATGCTCCGCGCCGTGTGGAAATCGGCTTTACCTTCGGCTCGTTGTGAAACTGTGGAGAATGATCCTATGCGTTGGAAAATAATCGTCACCGCCGCCCTGATCAGCGCAAGCGCACTGGCCCAGCAGCTCCAGCCGGTGGTCCCCCCTGAACAGCGCGGCAGCATCGACGCCGAGCGCATCGGCTATCACGATGCCGCCAACATCCGTACCATGTTCTACAATTACGGCATGGTCGGCGGCTACCCCGATGATCCGGGCGGGGTCGACCTCAGCGTCTGGCATTCCATGGAGGTGCCCAAGGGCAGCGGCATGAACTACAGCGACGGCACCACGCCCTTCATCCTCGCCAAGGTCAAGGACGGCAGGGGGCGGGACATCTATATCATGGAGACCGGCTACCGCGAACGCCAGGGCACCAGCCCGACCCGCAACAAGGTGATGCGCTTCGAGCCGCGCCCCGGCTATTTCCAGGCCGATCCCTCGATCAACAAGGGGCGTTCGCCGGCGATCAGCAGCGATCCCCGCACCTGGCCGAGCTTCTGGCCCGACAAGCTCAACGATCCCGACGATCCAGGCTGGGTCGACGAGAACGAGGATCCCGAGCTCGATGACCCCAGCCAGGCCGCCTGGAACGGTTATTTCGGCAAAAAGCCCGCCGCTGACCAGGAGTCCTATACTGTGATGGATGACGACTTTTACGACGCCTTCGACTTTTATCCCGACAGCCGCGACCGCACCCGCCGCGGCCTCGGCCTCCGCATCGAGGTGCGCGGCTTCCAGTGGGCCAATCCCCAGGCCGGCAACGTCATCTTTTGGCATTATGACATCACCAACGAAGGCACCACAGACTATAACGACAATATCATTTTCGGCATGTACATGGACTCCGGAGTCGGCGGTTCCGCCCTCTCCTGCGACGGTATCTACGAGTCCGATGACGACAATGCCTATTTCGACAAATCCTTCGGCCTCAACCTGGTCTACACCTGGGATAAATACGGCCATGGCCGCAACCTGCTCAGCAACTGCGGCACCACCGGCTATCTCGGCTATGCCTATCTGGAGACCCCGGGCAACCGCTTCAACGGCATTGATGACGATGAGGATGGCATTATCGACGAACGCCGCGACGGTGGACCCGGCGAGCAGATCACATCGACCGATGCCATCATGGCCTGGCTTCAGGCCCATTACGATATCGACAGGTTCACCCGCGCCATCGGCACCATCGCCTCCCGCCCGGCCTGGCGCGCCTCAACCTGGTGGACCGGCGACGAGGACATGGACTGGGTGGCCGAACTCAACGACACCGGCGCCGACGGCGTCTTCGGCACCAACGACACCGGCGAGGGCGACGGCATCCCCACCCTTGGCGAGCCCAACTTTGATCGCACCGACCTCCAGGAATCGGACCAGATCGGCCTCACCGGCTTCCAGATGAATCGCATCGTCGCCGGCCAGGGCAACCCCAACAAGGAGGTCGAAAATATCGTCTTTTTCGACGACGGCAAGGAGTGGCCGCGCCGCCTCTTCGAGCGCTTCACCAATCCCAATGTGGGAGCGCGCTTCGATTCGGCCGTTTTTCTCAACTACAACATCGGCTTTCTCTTCGCCTCCGGCCCCTTTATCCTCAAGGCCGGTCAGACCGAACGCTTCAGCCTCGCCCTCTCATTCGGCGCCGACCTCTACGAACTGCGTTCCACGGTCAAGACCGTGCAGATGATCTACAACGCCAACTATCAGTTCGCCGTGCCGCCCCCGATGCCCAAACTGACCGCTGAAACCGGCGACGGCTGGATCCGCCTCTCCTGGGATGATGCCGCCGAACGCGGCATCGATCCGGTCAGCCTCGAGAACGATTTCGAGGGCTACCGCATCTACCGCTCCACAGATCCCGAGTTCCGCGACCCCAAACTCATCACCACCGGCCGCGGCACCGGCCCGATGGGCAACGGCGTGCCGATCAAGCAGTTCGATATGATCAACGGCCGCCGCGGCTTCTCCTCCCAGGTCGTTGAGGGAGTCGCCTACTACCTCGGCGAGGATACCGGCCTGGCCCACAGCTGGACCGACACCACGGTCACCAACGGCCAGGAGTATTACTATGCCGTCACCGCCTTCGACCACGGCAGCGACTCCCTTGGCTATTACCCCTCTGAAAACGCCATCGCGGTCTCGCGCACCCCGCGCGGCGGCACCATCCTGCCCAAGAACGTCGTTTCGGTCCGTCCCAATCCGCGCACCTTCGGCTTTACCCAGGCGTCAGCCTCGGAGGTGACCCAGCTCAAGGGCCGGGGAACCGGCGATATTCGCATCGATGTGGTCAACTCCAATCTGGTGCCCGACGGCCACCAATTTGTGCTCAGCTTCCACTCGCCCTCGCCCGACTGCGTGCGCGCCGTTAATTATGACCTCATGGACAGCACAACGCGCAAGATCATCTTCCGCAACGGCTACGACATGGACGGCCAGGGTATCGGCCAGGTCGGGCTCGGCCTGCTGCCGGTGGTAAACACCGCCAAAACCGTCGTCGTTGACAGCATGGCCAGCGGCTTCACCCCCGAGAGCCAGACCAACCTGCATCTCAAGGCCACCTATCAGTATCAGCAGCCGATCAACCGGCGCCGTCCCGGCTTTCCCCACGATATCCGCGTCAGCTTTTACGACACCTTCCGGGACACCTCCCTGCTGGCGATCGGCCTGCCCGCGCGGCCGGCCAAGTTCCTCGTCCACGCTGTCGATGAGCAGGGGGGCGAAATGCGCCTGAAATTCCGCTTCCGTGATCTCGACCGCGACGGCACCCCCAATCAGTCCGGCGAGTTCATCGATATCGCCACCTTCGTGCCCGAAAAACCGGCGACACCCCAGATCACCTGGCGCCTCGATGTCGACACCACCGGCCAGGCCGCCCGCGGTCCGATCATCCCGGCAAAGGGGGGTGACACCTACTGGATGAGGCTGATCTATCCCCTCGAGGCCGGCGATGCCTTCCTCTTCTCGACGGCGGGGCAGAAGACTGATCCTGTCAGCGCCCGGGCCCAGTCCAAACAGGATCCCTATGTGGTTCCGAATCCCTATGTCGGTTCGGCCAGCTTCGAACCCGAGCGCTTTGCAGTTTCGGGCCGCGGCGAACGTCGCATCGAATTCCGCGCCCTGCCGAAGAGCTGCACCATCCGCATCTTTTCAGTCCGCGGCGAACTGGTGCAGACCCTCGAGCATGACG
>Ga0302250_1000553_pt1 | contig 35596 bp, 31 predicted proteins | sample AAG_RA_Asp_MG_FD_193536 | JGI IMG/M metagenome (GOLD analysis project Ga0302250, IMG submission 193536) | Enriched activated sludge microbial communities from anaerobic digester in WTTP, New Holstein, Wisconsin, United States - AAG_RA_Asp | ecosystem: Engineered > Bioreactor > Anaerobic >...
TTCGGCGCGAAGCACTCCTCGCTCTGGTCTTCCGGGTAGTTGTCGATGATCAGCTTCAACGGGTCGAGCACGGCGACGCGGCGTTCGGCGGATTCGTTGAGCACCTCGCGCATGCAGTCCTCGAACAGCGAGTAGTCGATCAGCGAGTCGGCCTTGGAGACGCCGATGCGCTCGGCGAAGAGGAGGAAGCCCTCCGGCGTGTAACCGCGGCGGCGGGCGCCGACGATCGTCGGCATGCGCGGATCGTCCCAGCCGGAGACGTGTTTTTCCTCGACGAGCTGGATCAGTTTCCGCTTCGATAGCACGACGTAGGTCAGGTTCAGGCGCGAGAACTCGATCTGTTGTGGCACCGGGCGCTGCAACAGGCCGCCTTCGGCCAGGTGGTCGAGCAGCCAGTCGTAGAACGGCCGCTGGTCCTCGAATTCGAGTGTGCAGATCGAGTGCGTGATGTTTTCCAGCGCGTCCTCGATCGGATGCGCGAACGTGTACATCGGATAGACGCACCACTTGTCGCCGGTATTGTGGTGGGTGGCGTGGCGGATGCGGTAGATCGCCGGGTCGCGCAGGTTGATGTTCGGCGAGGCCATGTCGATCTTCGCGCGCAGGATGTGCGTGCCGTCGGGGAACTCGCCGGCCTGCATGCGGCGGAACAGCAGCATGTTCTCTTCCGGGGAGCGCTTGCGGTAAGGCGAATCCTTGCCCGGTTCGGTCAGCGTGCCGCGGTTGAGGCGCATTTCCTCTGCACTCTGGCTGTCGATGTAGGCATGACCGGCTTCGATCAGGTACTCCGCGCAGGCGATCATCCAGTCGAAGTAGTCGGAGGCGTAGTAGAGGTTGTCCTCCTTGTCGTCCTGCCACGAGAAACCGAGCCAGTGCACCGCGTCGATGATCGAGTCGACGTATTCCTTTTCTTCCTTTTCCGGGTTGGTGTCATCGAAACGCAGATGACAACGGCCGCCGTAGTCACGCGCCAGGCCGAAGTTCAGGCAGATCGACTTGGCGTGGCCGAAGTGTAGGTAGCCGTTCGGTTCCGGCGGAAAGCGCGTACGGATCTTTGCCGGATCGAGCGGGCCGGCCACTTGCTGGCTGGCGAGGCCCGGCGTGCCGGACCAGCGGCGCTGCGCGTGCTTGCCGGCGGCGAGGTCGCTGTCGATGATGTTGCGGATGAAATTGGTCGCCGGCGCGGCGGCGGTTTCCTTGCTGATTTTCGGGGCGGAGCTCACGACAGGATCCTTGATTTCAGAAGCCGGTTATTTTAACTGGTGCCACCCGAAAACCAGTATCGTATGCGTGCAATTGCAATGAATGAACGCTGGCGTGGCAACGGTGATTGATCCAACCATCACTTTCTGGAGGGGGGTTCATGGGTGTTCTGTCGATGATCGTACTTGGGCTGGCCGTCGGTGTGGTTGCCAGATTTCTTTATCCCGGCAAGGAAAACATGGGCTTCGTCATGACGATCCTGCTTGGCATCGCGGGTTCGTTCCTGGCCGGAGTTGTCGGGCAGTATTTTGGCCTCTATCGGATGGGCCAGGGGGCAGGATTCATCGGTTCCGTTGTCGGAGCCTTCGTGCTGCTGTACGTGGTGGGCAGACTGCGCAAGGGATAGCCGGACGATGTCGGCACCATCCACCCGGGGCATTCCGGCGCCGAACGGAAGCCCGGATAGTTCGAGAACCGGCGGGCGGACCGAGTCATGGATGTTCTGCAGCCGGTAGCGCTGGCCGGGGGAATGGCCTGGGCCAGCGGCATGCGCCTCTATGCCGTGCTCTTCCTGGCCGGAGTATTGGCCAGGCTCGGCTATCTGGACCTGCCGGCGTCCTTGTCCATCCTGGAAAACCCATGGATCATCGGATTGTCGGGGTTGCTGTGCGTGATCGAATTCCTGGCCGACAAGATCGCGATCGTTGATTCGCTGTGGGATGGCATCCAGGGCTTCATCCGCATCCCCGCGGGTGCGTTGCTGGCGGCGCTGGCGCTCGGCGGTCACGACCCCGCATGGATGGTGGCCGCCGGCCTGCTCGGGGGCGCCGTGACCGCAGGAACGCATCTGGCCAAGGCAGGCAGCCGCGCCATGATCAACACCTCGCCCGAACCCTTCTCCAACATTGCCGCCTCGTTGGGTGAAGATGCGCTGGCGGTTTCGGGTCTCTGGGCGGCGATCTTTTATCCGGCCCTCTTCCTGATCCTGTTGGGTTTGTTCCTGTTGCTGCTGATCTGGTTGTTGCCGAAACTTGGGCGCGGTGTTCTGGCCGTTTTTGGCGGATTGTTCGGCTGGACGAAAAAACAGTGAAATGTGGCAGGGCCGGGTCAGGAGCGGCAGTGCATCAAGGCGCGAGAAACTGGATCAGCGCGGCAATGCCAAGCACGACCGTGGCGCCCGCCAGCCAGAGAATCCTGATTCGGCTGACTTCGATGCGCTTGATCAGTTCGGTGTTCTGATCGGCCAGCGCCTTGATCAGCTCCGAGGACGTCAGCATCTGTTGCTGCAAGTCCGACAATTGCGCCTGAAGCAGGGCGATGGCCTGTGCTTCGGGCGAGAGCGCCGGGCTCGTTTCTTCAGGAGGTGTGACGGTCTCCTTCCTGGAAACGGCCGCCCAGAGTTTTCTGGCACCTTCGGCCACTTTCGGCGCGTTGCTGATGACATCGCTCCAGGGAACCATCTTCAGTACGGAAAGCCAGGGAATAGGCATTTTCTGCTCCTTCTCGCTTGCAAGAGTAACCGGGAAAAGGCGCGATGACCGGAGCTCCGCTGTTCCGTCCGCGCGGCCGATCCATCGGGATTTCGATCGATATCAGGGCCTTGACGCCTGTATCATTCCGCCTTTGAGAAAATTATCAAAGCAGTTTTCCTTTGAACAAAATACCCGAATTTTTTGATTGCCTGGCCAGCGACTCCCGTCGTCTCGCGTCGATGAAGCGCAACCTGCGCCATCTTTACGGCACGAGGCAGGAAGCGTTGCAGGTCGAGTACGACAGACTGCTGGAAAAATCCCGCGCCATCGTTGCTGTCCGGCGCGAGAATTTGCCGAAGCCGAAATTTCCTGAAGAGTTGCCGGTCAACGAGCGCCGCGCTGAAATCGCCGGGTTGATCGCCAAACATCAGGTGGTGATCGTCTGCGGCGAAACAGGTTCGGGAAAGACGACGCAACTGCCGAAGATCTGCCTCGAACTCGGGCGCGGCACCACCGGCCTGATCGGCCACACGCAGCCGCGCCGGATCGCCGCGCGCTCGACGGCGGCGCGTATCGCGCAGGAACTGGAAAGCGAACTCGGTCGCCATGTCGGCTACAAGATCCGCTTCACCGACCGCACCTCGCCGCAGTCGTACATCAAGCTGATGACCGACGGCATCCTGCTCGCCGAGACGCAGGGCGACCCGCAACTCGCGCAGTACGACACGCTGATCATCGACGAGGCGCACGAGCGCAGCCTGAACATCGACTTCCTGCTCGGCTATCTCAAGCAGTTGCTGCCGAAACGGCCCGATCTGAAAGTCATCATCACCTCGGCGACGATCGATGCGGAACGTTTCTCGCAGCACTTCGCAGTCAACGGAAAAGCAGCGCCGGTGATCGAGGTGTCCGGCCGGATGTTCCCGGTCGATATCCGCTATCGCCCGGTGCAGGCCGAGGAAGCCGAAGACGACGACGAGCGCGATCTGTACGATGCGATCGTGGACGCCTGCGACGAACTCAATCGCATCGGCCCCGGCGACATTCTCGTCTTCCTGCCCGGCGAGCGCGAAATCCGCGACGCGGCCGAAGCCTTGCGCAAGCATACCTTCAGTCGTGGTGGCGCGCAGACGGAAATCCTGCCGCTCTTCGCTCGCCTCTCTGCTGAAGAGCAGTCGCGCATCTTCAAGCCGCATCAGGGCCGGCGCATCGTCCTGGCGACCAACGTCGCCGAAACCTCGCTGACCGTGCCGGGCATCCGTTATGTGGTCGATACCGGGCTGGCGCGGGTCAAGCGCTATTCGTACCGCAACAAGGTCGAGCAGTTGCAGATCGAGAAGATCGCGCAGGCCTCGGCCAACCAGCGCGCCGGGCGCTGCGGGCGGGTGTCGGCGGGCGTCTGCATCCGTCTTTACGACGAGGAGGATTTCGCCAGGCGTCCCCCCTTCGCCAACCCGGAAATCCTGCGTTCGTCGCTGGCCGGTGTCATCCTGCGCATGAAGTCGCTGCGCCTCGGCGACGTGGAAAAATTCCCGTTCATCGAGGCGCCGCCGCCCAAGGCGATCAGCGACGGTTATCAGCTGTTGCTGGAACTGGGCGCCGTGACGGAAGAGCGAGCGCTCACCCCGATCGGCAACGAGTTGGCGAAGATGCCGCTCGACCCGCGTGTCGCGCGCATGATTGTTGCTGCCCGCGACGAGGGTTGTCTGAAGGAAATGCTGGTCATCGCCGCCGCGCTTACCGTGCAGGACCCGCGCGAGCGGCCGCAGGAGAAACAGGGCACCGCCGACGCGGCGCACAAGAAATTCGCCGACGAGAAGTCGGAATTCCTCTCCTGGCTCAAGCTCTGGCAGTGGTACGAAGGCGAGCTGGAGCACAAGAAATCGCAGCGCAAGCTGGTGCAGGCCTGCCACGCCAACTTCCTCTCGGCGCTGCGCATGCGCGAGTGGCACGACATCCACAGCCAGTTGCTGGGTCTCGCCAACGAGCACGACTGGATAAAAGGGGCCAGCCCCCCATCCCCCTTCCCGGGGAAGGGGGCGCCTGCAAGCTCGCAAGACTCGCAAATTAACGACGATTCTGCCTTGGGGCGGCCCGGCGGCAGAATGAACCAGATTCCGGCCAATTACGACGCGATCCACCGCGCCTTGCTCTCCGGCCTCCTGGGCAACATCGGCTGCAAGTCGGAGGATTCGGGGCATTACCTTGGCGCGCGCGGCATCAAGTTCCTGACTCATCCCGGCTCACCGTTGAACAAGAAAGCGGGCAAGTGGATCGCCGCCGCCGAGATCACCGAGACGTCGAAACTCTTCGCCCGCTGCGTGGCGCGCATCGAGCCCGAGTGGCTGGAGAAGGTCGGCGGGCATTTGCTCAAGAAGAGCTATTTCGACCCGCATTGGGAGAAGAAACCGATGCAGGCCGTCGCCTTCGAGCGCTCGACGCTGTACGGCATCGTCGTCAATCCGAAAAAGCGCGTGAATTACGGTCCGATGAATCCGGCCGAGGCGCGCGAGTTGTTCATCCGCGAAGGCCTGGTGGCTGGCGAGATCTCCGAGGAGTATGCGCGGCGTTGGGCGTTCTACAACCACAACCACCAGCTGATGCTCGACATCGAGACGCTGGAACACAAGTCGCGCCGGCCCGACGTGCTGGTCGACGACGAGCTGATCGTCGCCTTCTATGACCGGATCATTCCGGAAGACATCACCAACGGCGCCGACTTCGACAAGTGGCGCAAGGAAGCCGAGCGCGAAGCGCCGAAACTGCTGTACCTCCAGCGCGAAGACCTGATGCGCCACGAGGCCGCCGGCGTTACGACCGAGGCGTTCCCGCACGAACTCAAGCTCGGCGGTATCGAGTTCGAACTTTCGTATCACTTCGAACCGGGATCGCCGAAGGACGGCGTGACGATCACCGTGCCGCTCGCGCAGCTCAACCAGATTCCGGTGGCGCGCTGCGAGTGGCTGGTGCCGGGGCTGCTCAAGGAAAAGGTCTTGCAGCTGGTGAAGACCTTGCCGCAGAAAATCCGCTCGAAACTGGTGCCGGTTCCGGAGTTCGCCGCCGAATTCGTTTCTGCTGTACAGCCTTCTGACAAAGGACTGATTCCCGCGCTGATCCACTATATCCTGCAGACGCGCGGCCTCAACGCGCGTGGCTGGGAGATCACGCCGGATGCCTTCCGCCCGGATGCGCTGCCGGCGCATTTCTCGTTCAACTTCAAGCTGGTCGATGAGCACGGGCGGCAGTTGGGCATGAGCCGGAACCTTGCCGAGTTGCGCGGCGAGTGGGGCGGGCAGGCGAAGCAGGAGTTTTCCGACCTGCACGAAACGCCGGCCGAGTATGCGGGAATGACAGACTGGTCCTTCGGCGAGTTGCCGGAGTTGATGGAAGTCGATGTCGGTGGCGGGCAGCGGGTGATCGGCTATCCCGGTCTGCACGACGACGGCGATTCGGTGTCGCTCTGCGTCTTCGATACGCTGGAGGAAGCACAGGAGGTGCATGCTGCCGGACTGCTGCGCCTGTTCCGGCTGCAGTTCAAGGAACAGCTCAAGTATTTCGAGAAGAACCTGCCGGGGCTGACGCAGATGGCCATGCAGTACATGGCGCTCGGTTCGCTCGATGACCTGCGCAAGCAGTTGCTCGACCTCACCTTCGCCCGCGCCTGCCTCGTCGAGCCGTGGCCGACTGATGCGGCAAGCTTCAAGCAGCGCTGCGCCGAAGCCAAGCCGCGCCTCGGCCTGCTGGCGCAGGAAATCTGCCGCCTGGTCGGGCTGGTTCTCACGGAATGGCAGGCTGTGCAGAAGAAATTGCCGGCGTTCAAGGCGCACGCCGCAGCGGTGCAGGACATCGAGAAGCAGCTCGGCCGCCTGATCGGCAAGCGCTTCATCGCCGAGACGCCGTTCGAGCGCTTGCAGCACTTCCCGCGCTACCTCAAGGCGGTGGCGATGCGCCTCGACAAGCTGCGCAGCAATCCGTCGCGTGATGCGCAGCTGATGGCCGAGTACGCGCCGTTATGGACCAACTACGAGCGCCGCGCGATCCTGTTGGCGAAGCAGGGCGTGGCGAATCTGCAGGTCGAGCAGTTCCGCTGGATGCTGGAGGAATTGCGCGTGCAGCTGTTCGCGCAGGAATTGCGCACGCCGGCGCCGGTGTCGGTAAAGCGCCTGCAGAAAATGTGGGAGACCATTTGACGGCATCGGCGGCGTAGGCGACGCCGGGAACGAAAGCTCGTTCGCTCAGTCTAGACCGAATTCATGTTGCGGACCTACAACAACGAATGGAGGCGTCATGAGCGAGTCGAGCAGGTTGTCAGGCGAGGTTTTTTATCCCGATCCCGTTGCCGCCGCGGCGGCGCATGTTCCCGACCACGAGGCCCTGCGTGCTGCGGCGGCCGCTGATCCACTCGGCTTCTGGGCCGAGCGGGCGGCCGAGCTGGAGTGGTACAAGCCGTGGGACAAGGTTCTCGACGACTCGAACGCACCGTTCTTCAAGTGGTTCACCGGGGCGAGCACCAACATCGTGCACAACTGCATCGACCGCCACCTGTCCGGACCGTATCGCAACAAGCTGGCATTGATCTGGGTCGGCGAGAACGGCACCGATCACCAGACCTTCTCGTACTTCAGCCTCAACCGAGAAGTCACCAAGATGGCCAACGTGTTGAAGGCGATGGGGGTCGGCAAGGGCGACCGGGTGACGATCTATTTGCCGCGCATTCCCGAGGTGGTCTTCGCCATGCTGGCCTGTGCCAAGCTCGGCGCCATCCACTCGGTGATCTTTGCCGGCTTCTCGGCCGACGCGCTGCAGGACCGCATCGGCGATTCCGAGTCGAAGCTGGTCATTACCGCCGACGGTTCGTGGGTCAATGGCAGTGTCTTCAAGCTGAAGGACATCGTCGACGAGGCGCTGCGCTTCAGTCCGACGGTGGAGAACGTCATTGTCGTCCGCCGCACCGGTCACGAGGTGGCGATGGACCCGCTGCGCGACCACTGGTACCACGACCTGACCGCACTGCCGATCGCCAAGGGGCCGTGCGCCACCGAGCCGATGGATGCCGAGGACACGCTGTTCATCCTCTACACCTCCGGCTCGACCGGCAAGCCGAAGGCGATCCTGCATACGCACGGCGGCTACATGGTCGGCACCTACACGACCCTGAAGTACACCTTCGACATCCGCGACGAGGACCGCTGGTGGTGTACCGCCGATCCGGGCTGGATCACCGGCCATTCCTACCTCGTCTATGGCCCGCTGCTGACCGGCGCGACGACCTTCATGTTCGAGGGCGGGCCGACCTACCCGTACCCCAACCGCTGGTGGCAGTTGATCGAGTACTATGGCATCAACATCTTCTACACGGCACCGACGGCTATCCGTTCGCTGATGCGTTTCGGCGAGGCCTGGCCGAACCGGCACGACCTGTCCAGCCTGCGCCTGCTCGGCTCGGTCGGCGAACCGATCAATCCCGAGGCCTGGCAGTGGTTCCAACGCGTTATCGGCAAGGGGCAGTGCCCGATCATGGACACGTGGTGGCAGACCGAGACTGGCATGTTCCAGATCTGCCCGACACCGTCGCTGCCGCTCAAGCCGGGTTCGGGCGGCAAGCCGTTCTTCGGGCAGGAGGCGGATATTCTCGACGAGGCCGGCACGCCGGTGGCGGACGGCGAGGAGGGCTTCCTGGTGCTGAAGAACCCGTGGCCGGCGATGCTGCGCACGCTGTACAAGGACGACGAGCGCTACGTGAAGACCTACTGGAGCAAGTATCCGGGGAAATACCTGGCCGGCGACTCGGCGCGGCGCGACAAGGACGGCTATTTCTGGATCATCGGGCGGACCGACGACGTGATCAAGGTCTCCGGCCACCGCTTGGGTACGGCCGAGGTCGAGTCGGCGCTGGTGTCGCATCCCGCCGTCGCCGAGGCTGCGGCGATCGGTCTGCCGCACGAGGTGAAGGGCAACGCGATCCACGCCTTCGTCGTGCTGCGCCTTGGGCACGAGCCGAGTCCGGCGCTGGCGGAGGAACTGCGCAAGCACGTCTCGATCCACCTCAGTCCGATCGCCAAGCCGGACTGGATCGATTTCACCGAAAAGCTTCCCAAGACCCGCTCCGGCAAGATCATGCGCCGGGTGCTGAAGGCGAGGGCGCTGGGGCAGGACGAAGGCGACACGACGACGCTGGATGAGTGACACTGAAGCGTCAGTCCGGTGACCGCTGTCGAAGACCTTTGAATTTCAGTGTCGCGAGTTGGGCTCCGAGCGCGGCGACGGCGGCGACCGAAAAGGCCGTTGCCGTGCCGTATTCGGCGAGCAGTAGTGCCAGGGTGAGGAAGAAGGTGGCGAACGAGTACATGCCCGTGGCCATCGAGCGCAGGAGAACGGTGACGAACGCCGCCCCGTGGTTGCGGTGCGAGAAGACGGCGAGCACCGAGCCGAGTACCGGGTAGGTGGTGAGCAGGCCGCTCCAGGCGCTGCCGATGCGCGCGGCGCTGAGCGAGACGGTCAGGGTGAGCAGCGCCCCGGCCAGCGCGCGCAGGGCCAGTTCGGCCAGCGACATGTTGCGTGCGGCGACGAGTTCCCTCTGCGCCGGGAAGAGGGTCGGCGCGACGAGCAGCGCGCTCGCGGCCAGGCCCAGCGAGAGCGGCGTCGAAGTCGGCAGCCGGGCGAGCAGGCTGACCGCCCCCAGCCACACGGCTGCGGTGATCGATAGCGCGCCCGGCCAGGCGAAGCGCTGGCTGGCGTGCGAATAGACGGCGCAGAACACGATGGTGGACGCGACGGCGGCGAGCGAAGCGGCGGCTGCGGAGGCGGCAAACACCGATCCTTGCTCAAGCGCCACGATGAACAGGATCGGTCCGGCGGACACGGGCAGCCCCGCCAGCCACCCCGCGATGCCGGGGCCCCAGCGGCGGCCGGCGAGGGTGATGAGGATCAGGAAACTCGGGACCAGCAGCAGTTTGAGGGCAAGCATCGATGTCGGCTCAATCCAGGACGCAGATCGCCCGGGCGAACGCGTCAACGCGCTGCCAGTCGGTGAATTCGACCACGGTTGTCGGATCGGTCGGTCCCTTGGTGATGAGCATGATGAAGCGGATCATCAACCGGTCGAAGGGGCGGTAGCGCGGGTAGTCGAGCCGGCCGGCGAAAACGTCGAGCAGCCGCGGCCGCCAGCGCGCTTGCTGGAGGAATTTCTTCAGGTACGGATTGGTCTCCGGGCGGTTTTTCTCGGGTTTTCGGGCGACGATATTGACCGTGAAGAAGGCGCTCGGCTTGCCGTCGAGTTGGGGCCGATGCTTGTCGACGAACTCGAGCACGGAGGGTCTGTGCTTGCCGTAGCGGATGCTGGCGCCGATGACGATCTTGTCGAACGGGGCGAGGTCGATGTCGTCGGCATCCTCGATCTTGCGCAGTGAGACGGTGTTGCCCTCGCCTTCGAGTACGCGCCGGATATGCTGGCAGATCGTCAGTGTATGGCCGTCGACGGTCGAATAGAGCAGGAGGATGGCGGACATGGCGGCGGCCGTGTGGTTGGGTGAAGGTCGAATTCTAATGCGTGGCGGGGAGAGTTGGCAGGGCGGTGGTTGGACTGCGCGTTTTGCGCTATAACCCTTGCTTCGGGTGACTATCGGGAGAATCCATTGTCCGGAATGATGCTGGCGTTGCAGCGCAGTCTCGCGTCGCTGGGAAGCGGCAAGGTGTGGCTGTATATCCTCGGTCCCGCGCTGGCGGCGGTGCTGTTCATGATCGGGGTCTCGGCTGCCTTTCTCAATTATCTGATCACCCTTTTCATCGAGCAGCCGCCGATGAGCTGGATCAACGAGTGGGGCTGGTCCTGGCTGGCACAGTCGCTGGCGGTGCTGGGCGGCTGGCTGGTGATCCTCTCGGCCAGCTACCTGGTGGCGATGCTGCTCACCGCGGTGCTGGTGCTGCCGCTGATGCTCACTCATCTTGCCGCCCGGGACTACCCCGACCTTGCGCGCCAGGGCAAGGAGAACTTCGTCGCGTCGACCTGGAACAGCGTCTGGGCGGCGGTGTTGTTCGTCGTCGGCTGGGTGGTGACATTGCCCCTGTGGCTGATTCCAGGTCTCGGGCTGTTTCTGCCGCTGTTCTGGATGGCCTGGCTCAACCGCCGTACCTTCGCCTACGACTCGCTGGCCGAGCACGCGACGGAGGAGGAGTGGCGCGAACTGCGCAAGCGGCAGGCCATGCCCCTGCTGTTGCTCGGCTTTGCCACGGCCGCGCTGACGCACGTGCCGTTCCTCGGCTTGCTGGCGCCTTCGCTTTCGGCGCTCGCCTATATCCATTTTTGCCTTGAATCCCTGCGCCGCGTGCGGCAAGGCGCGGTGGTCAGCATTCCATCTCCCGGGAGCCGGAAATGAATTTTGCAGCCCTCATCATCGGTGACGAAATCCTCTCCGGGAAGCGCATCGACCAGCATTTCGCCAAGCTTGCCGCTCTGCTTTCGGCGCGCGGGTTTCGTCTGTCACGGGTCGAGTACCTCGGCGATGAGCGAGCGCGCATCGTCGAAACCCTGAAGCGCAGCTTCGCCGCTGGCGACGTGGTCTTCAGCTTCGGCGGCATCGGCAACACGCCCGACGACCACACGCGGCAGGCGGCGGCGGAAGCGCTGGGTGTCGATCTGGTCCTGCATCCGGAGGCCGAGCGGGAAATCCGCGCGCGCTTCGCCGACGACATCACGCCCCAGCGCCTGCTGCTTGGGACCTTCCCGCGTGGCGTCGCCATCGTGCCGAACCCGTTCAACCGCATCCCCGGCTTTGCCGTGCGCGATCATTACTTCCTGCCCGGCTTTCCGCAGATGGCGCATCCAATGGCCGAGTGGGTGCTCGATACCTATTACGCGCACCTGTTCAACCAGCGCCCGGTGATCGACAAGGCGTTTCTGCTGACTGGCCCCAACGCCTACGAGAGCGCGCTGCTCGGATTGATGGAGCACATCGTCGCTGCGTATCCCGATCTGCGCCTGTTCAGCCTGCCGTCGGTTGGTTCGGACGGGCAGCGCAAGCATCTCGAACTCGGCGTCGAGGGCGCCGAAGCGAGGGTGGATCAGGCGCTGGAGGAGATCCGCCAGGAAATCGAAAGGCGAGGGATCACCTGGTCCTGGCGCGACCAGGGGTTGCGCATCTGATCCCGGGGCGCGTCAGCGCGGCGTGACGCTCTGCTCCGGGCGCAAGGGCAGTGGTGTCGATTTGTCTTCGGCCGGCGCGGTCTTGCCTCGCGGCTGGATGATCGCGCGCACGCGGGCCTGCGACTGGCCCGTCGCCGATTTCGTCGAGCCGTCGTTGGTGACGACGTACTTCTCGGTCGTCGCATCGTAGGAGATGTAGTGGCCCTTGACCTCGTCGAGTCCGCTCTTGACCCAGCCGCGCACAAAAAACTCCGTCTTCTCGTTGCGCGAGTCGTGCACGATGCGCTCGGCTTCGCCTTCGATGTACTCGTCGCGACCGTCGCGCTTTTGCCGGAAACGCGCCAGGCCGTTGACGCCGCCGGTAGCGACGCCCTTCTGGAAGCCGTCGGCGTCCTGCGTGACGACCAGCTTGCTGGTGCGCAACTGCATCGTTCCCTGCGTCATCACCACGTTGCCTTCGAAGACCTGCACCTTGTTGATGTCGTCGATGCTCACCCGGTCGGCTTCGAGGTTGATCGGCTTGTCGCGGTCGCCCTTTTCGGCGTGGGCGGTACCGAACAGCGCAACGCTGAGCAGCGCAGCGGCGAGGAGAGGGCGGGGAGCGGTCATGGCTTGGTTTTCCTTGCGGGTTTCCGGTCCAGCAGTCCGGTGACCTGGGATTCCAGGAGATAGGTCTGGGCCTTGTTATCGACTTGCATGCCGACGCCCTTGACCCAGGAGCTGCCCTTGGTCAGCAGGACGGGACTCTTGGTAAAGGCGCGTTCGTCATCGGGGAAGACGGTGAGGTCGGGCATCGATGCCGTCAGTTCCTCGTCGCGTCCGGCGGCCGGGCGATGGATGAACACGTTGCCGGTCAGGTCGACGCGCTTGTTGTCATCGCTGAGGCGTCCCTTGTCTGCGCTCATGGTGACCGGCGCCTTCTTTTCCGACTGCTGGGTCAGGCGCGGCTTGAGCAGGTCGGTCGTGTCGTCGTCCGGAAAGTGGCGCACATCGACGGCGCGCAGCGTGTATTTCAACTGGCCGTTCGGGTCGAGCTTGCGCATGACGACGTCGGAAACGATGTAGTCGGGGTCATGACGGTGCTTGCCGTCGCGCCGTGGCTCATCGAGTTCCGTCGCGTAGCGCAGCCAGAACGTCAACAGCGTCAACGCCAGCAGGATGCTCAGCGGGAAAAGCGCGCTGCCCCAGTGTTTCATCGCGATGTGGGTGGTGAGGGGAGATAAGGCGCCAGCGCCGCGTCGAGCTTGCCCTGGGCGGCGAGGATGAATTCGCAGACCTCGCGCACGGCGCCATGGCCGCCGGGCTTGCCGGCGATATAGTCGGCGTGCAGGCGGTTCAGGTCGTGGCAGTCGGCCGGGGCGGCGGAAAAGCCGCAGGCGCCCATGACCTGCAGGTCGATCACGTCGTCGCCCATGAAGCCGGCTTCGTGCGCCTCGACGCCGACCTTGGCGAGAAGTTCATGAAAGGTCGACAGCTTGTGGCCAATGCCCTGATAAACGTGCTTGATGCCCAGGTTCTTCATTCGCCAGTTGACGCATTCGGCGTCGCGGCCGGTGATGATCGCCAGCGTTACGCCGGCCTTCTGCAGCATGCTCATTCCATGCCCGTCGCGCGCGTTGAACGCCTTGATCTCGGTGCCGGCGTCGGTAAAGTAGAGCGAGCAGTCGGTAAGGACGCCGTCGACGTCGAACACCATCAGCTTGAGGCGGCTGGCGCGTGCCTTGCATTCTTCAATCGGTTTCATCAGATGGCCTTGGCCTGGAACAGGTCGTGCATGTTGAGGGCGCCGATCAGGCAGCCGGCCTCGTCGACGACCGGGATCTGGTTGATCTTGTATTTTTCCATCATTTCGACCGCCTCGGCGGCAAGTTTGTCCGGGTTCATCACGCGCGGGTTGACGGTCATGACCTCACGGACGGTGAGGCGCGACAGGTCTGGATGCTTGAGCACCGCGCGGCGTAGGTCGCCGTCGGTGAAGATGCCGAGCACCTTGTGTTCGGCCGAGGCGACCACGGTCATGCCGATGGTGCCACGGGTGATTTCGCGGATGGCCTCGGCGATCGAAGCTTCCGGCCCGACCACCGGAATTGCCTCGCCGGTGCGCATCACGTCGCGCATGCGGGTGAGGAGGCGGCGCCCGAGCGAGCCGCCGGGGTGCGAGCGGGCGAAATCCTCGGCGCCGAAACCGCGGGCGTCGAGCAGCGCGACGGCCAGGGCGTCACCCAGCGCCAGCGCGGCGGTGGTGCTGGCCGTCGGCGCGAGGTTGAGCGGACAGGCTTCGTGGGCCACGGCGGCGTCGAGGTGCACGTCGGCGTCGCGTGACAGGGAGGACCTGGCGTTGCCGGTCATCGCGATCAGCTTGGCGCCCTGGCGCTTGATCGACGGCACGATGTTCAGCAGTTCGGCGCTTTCGCCGGAATTGGAAATGCCGATCACCACGTCGTCCTCGGTGATCATGCCGAGGTCACCGTGGCTGGCTTCCGCCGGATGCACGAAGAATGCCGGCGTGCCGGTGCTGGCCAATGTCGAGGCGATCTTGCGGCCGATGTGCCCGGATTTGCCGATGCCGCTGACGATGACCCGGCCGCGACAGTTGAGGATCAGCGAAAGCGCCTGCAGGAAGGCGCCGTCGATCCGGCTGGACAGCGCCAGAACGGCGTCGGCCTCGATGCGCAGCACTTGCCGCGCGAGTTCGAGGGCTTGGTCGGAAGGCTGGATTTGGCTCATGGAAAGCTAGCGGTTATGATTGCGCGGAGTATAGCAGAAGCCCCGTTCCATCCGGGTTTGCGGGCGATTTCAGGTTCCGGAGCGCAACGATTCCATGCAGACACTTCCGCTCGTTCTGATGTTGCTTGGCGCATCGGTGGTGTCGGTCATCGTTTTCAGGCGCATCAACCTGCCGCCGATCCTCGGTTATCTCCTCGTCGGGACGCTGGTCGGGCCGCACGCGCTCAATGTGGTGACCGACGTGGCCGACGTGCAGCACCTCGCCGAGTTCGGCATCGTCTTCCTGATGTTCTCGATCGGCCTGGAGTTCTCGCTGCCCAAACTGTTCGCCATGAAGCGCATCGTCTTCGGGCTGGGGGCGGTTCAGGTTTTCGCCACCTTGCTGGTCATTACCGGCGTCGCCCTGCTGGCCGGGTTGCCATGGCAGGCGGGAGTCTCCCTCGGCGGCGCGCTGGCGATGTCGTCGACGGCGATTTTGACCAAGCTGCTCGGTGAACGCCTGGAGCTTGACGCGCCGCACGGCCGTGAGGTCGTCGGCGTGCTGCTCTTCCAGGATCTGGCTGTGGTGCCGTTGTTGATCCTGATTCCGTCGTTTTCGCAGGCGCCGGAAACGATGGCCTGGCTGATGGCAATCGCGGTATTGAAAGCCACCGCGATGTTGCTGGTGGTGCTGCACTTCGGCAAAGGAGTGTTGAGTCGCTGGTTCGTCGTCGTCGCGCGCGGCAAATCCGCCGAACTGTTCATGCTCAACGTCCTGCTGGTTACCCTCGGGCTGGCGTATCTCACCGAAATGGCCGGGCTGTCGCTGGCGCTGGGGGCGTTCATCGCCGGGATGCTGATCTCCGAGACGGAATTCCGGCATCAGGTGGATGAGGATATCAAGCCGTTCCGCGACGTGCTGATGGGGCTGTTTTTCGTGACCGTCGGGATGATGCTCGATCTGCCGCTGGTGCTGACCAATCTCTGGGTAGTTCTGGCCATCCTGGCGGGGCTGCTGCTCGTCAAGTTCGCGCTGGTGCTTGGCGCCTCGCGGCTGTTCGGCGCCACGCCGGGCAACGCGATGCGCAGCGGCCTGTGGTTGTGCGCCGGCGGCGAGTTTGGCCTGGTGCTGCTCTCGCTGATCCAGCAGTCGGGTGTCGCTCCTCCGTCGGTGGTGCAGAGCGTCCTGGCCGCGCTGGTCATTTCCCTGCTGTTGACGCCGATCATCGTGCAGTACAGCGAGCGGCTGGTCCTGCGTTTTGCCGCCAGCGAATGGCTGTTGCGCTCCATGCAACTGACCAAGCTGGCGGCCAAGGCGATGCGTACCGAAAAGCACGCGGTGATCTGCGGCTTCGGGCGCAACGGGCAGCAACTGGCGCGCTTCATGGCGGGGGAAGGTGTTTCCTACCTGGCGCTGGACCTCGACCCGGATCGGGTGCGCGAGGCGGCAGCAGCGGGCGAGAACGTGGTCTATGGCGACGTCACCCGGCGCGAGACGCTGGTCGCCGCCGGCGTCGGGCGGGCCAGCGTGCTGGTCATTTCGTTCGCCGACAACCGGGCGGCCGAGCGCGTCATGCGGCATGTGCGCGAGATTGCACCGAGCCTGCCGATCGTCGTGCGCACGGTCGACGAGAAGGATTTCGATGCTCTGCAACGTGCCGGCGCGGCCGAGGTGGTGCCGGAGACACTGGAGCTGGCGATGATGCTGGCTTCGCACGCGCTGATTCATGCCGGCGTGCCGATCAATCGCGTGCTCAAGCGCATCCGCCAGATTCGCGAGGCGCGCTATCGCACGCTGCGCGGCTTTTTCCATGGCGAGAGCGTTTTCGACGAGGACGAGCGCGAGAGCGAGGAGCCGCGCCTGCGCTCGGTTTCACTCGGCGACGGTGCTTTCGCCATCGGGCGGACGCTCGGTGATCTGGCGATCACGGAGGCCGGAGCCGAGGTGACGGCGGTCCGGCGCCGCGACATCAAGACGCAGGAACCGTCGGCCGACACAGTGTTCGAAGCCGGCGACGTGGTCGTTTTGCTCGGTGTGCCGGCGGCGCTGGCGCTGGCCGAGGAAAAACTGCTCAAGGGGTAGTGCCGTCTTCTCGACGAACCCTCGCTCGGAGTACCATCTTTCGTCATTCATCGTTCAGGAGAAAAACATGCCGCATGCCATCCGTTTTCATCAAACCGGCGGTCCCGAGGTTCTGTGCTGGGAGGAGGTCGCCGTCGGCGATCCGGCGCCGGGCGAGGCGCGGGTCCGGCACGAGGCGATCGGACTGAACTTCATCGACACCTACCATCGCGGCGGGCTGTATCCGCTGCCCCTGCCGTCCGGCCTGGGTCGTGAAGGCGCCGGAGTGGTCGAGGCCGTCGGCGAAGGCGTCACCGACATCAAGCCGGGCGATCGCGTGGCTTACGGCACCGGCCCGCTGGGGGCCTACAGCGAAGTCCGCTGCATGCCGGCGGACAGGCTGCACAAGCTGCCGGACGGCATCGATTTCAAGACCGGCGCGGCGATGATGCTGCAGGGGATGACGACCGCCTACCTCCTGTTGCATACCTATCCTGTCCAGTCTGGCGACAAGGTGCTGATCCATGCGGCGGCCGGTGGTGTAGGTCTGATCGCCTGCCAGTGGGCCAAGGCACTCGGGGCGACGGTGATCGGCACCGTGTCGAGCGAAGCCAAGGCCGAGCTGGCCAGGAAGCATGGCTGCGATCACGTCATTCTCTACACGCAGGAAGACGTCGCCAGCCGCGTACGGGAAATTACCGGCGAGGGCGTCGCGGTGGTCTATGACGGGGTCGGCAAGGATACCTTCATGGCCTCGCTCGACAGCCTGCGCCGTCGCGGCCTGCTCGTGACCTTCGGCAACGCCTCGGGGGCTGTGCCGCCGTTCGATCCGCTGCTGCTGTCGAAAAAAGGCTCACTGTACGTGACCCGGCCGGTGCTCGATCACTATTCGACGACGCGTGCTGAGTTGCTGGCGCTCAGCAACGCGCTGTTCGACGTCGTGCTTGCCGGCAAGGTGAAGATCGAGGTCAACCAGACCTATGCGCTGGCTGACGCTGCGCAGGCGCATCGTGATCTGGAGGCGCGCAAGACCACCGGTTCGACCGTGCTGCTTCCGTGATTGCAGGGGGCTGGGGCCGCGGATGAAGTCGTTTCTGATCGCCAACCCCAAGGGCGGCTCCGGCAAGTCCACCCTGGCGACCAATCTGGCAGGCTATTTCGCCCAGGGTGGCGCCCGGGTGATGCTCGGCGACATCGATCGCCAGCAATCGTCGCGCGAGTGGCTGACGATCCGGCCGGAGACGCTGCCGCCGATCCGCGGCTGGTCGGCGGAGAGGGATCAGCCGCTGCGGCCGCCGAAGGACACGACGCACGTCGTGCTCGATACGCCGGCGGGCTTGCACGGCAAGGCGCTGGAAAAAGCGTTGCGGCAGGTCAGCAAGGTCATCGTGCCGGTGCAGCCGTCGCTGTTCGATATCCTGGCGACGCGCGATTTCCTTGAAATCCTGTTGCAGGAAAAGACCGTGCGCAAGGAAAAAACCTTCGTCGCCGTGGTCGGCATGCGGGTCGATGCGCGGACCCGTGCGGCCAGCGAACTGGAACGATTTCTTTCCTCGTGGGATCTGCCGGTCCTGGGGCATGTCCGCGACAGCCAGCTCTACGTGCAACTGGCCGCCAGCGGCATGACCCTGTTCGACCTGCCGGAGTCGCGCGTCGGTCGCGACATCGAACTGTGGCGCCCGATCCTGGAGTGGATCGAGCGTTAAGATTGCCTAACGCCAGCGGCCGTCGCGATCGTGACGGCGGTGTTCGTGCCGCCAGTGTTTCCTGGCCGGATGCACCGGAACATAGACCACCGGGGCGCGTACCACGCGCACGGGCGGCGGTGCGTAATACACAGGGGGCGGCGCATAGACAGGGGCCGGTGCGTAAACCGGCGTCGGGGCGTAAACCCGGACCGGGGAGGGCGCGACGTAGACCGGGCGCGGACGGTAATGCCGGTCGTTTTCGCTGGCGATGACCACGCCAGCCGCAGCGCCGACGGCGCCGCCGATGATTGCGCCGTCGCGGCCGCTGACGTGGTTGCCGACCACGGCGCCGAGTCCGCCGCCGATGACGGCACCGAGCACCGCGTCGTTGGCTTGTGCGGCGCTGGCGGAAAGCAGGCCGGTGGTGAGGGCGAAGGCAATAACAAAGCTCTTTTTCATGTTGCGCTCCTTGTGTCGTGATGGCTGAAGCGTAGTCGTTTCGTCCGCGAGAGGTTTGGCCCGCCGGTAAGGATCTGTAAAGGATTGTTTCGCCACCCCGGGTTGGCAATGCGCGCGGCGACGGTGCCGGAGGGCGGCTCGCGGTAAAATGGCGCGATGTCCGATCCCCGCTTCATCCACCTCCGCCTGCACAGCGAGTACTCCGTCACCGATGGCATCACGCGCATCGATGACGCGGTCGATCGCGCCGCAAGCCATGGCATGCCCGCGCTGGCGCTGACCGATCTGGCCAACCTCTTCGGCCTGGTCAAGTTCTATCTGGCAGCGCGTGGCAAGGGGGTGAAGCCGGTACTCGGTTGCGATATTCACCTCGCCAACGAGGTCGATCCCGACCGGCCATACCGGATGCTGCTGCTCTGCCGTTCGCGGCAAGGCTACCTCCAGCTTTGCGAACTGTTGACGCGTGCCTACCTGCAGCCGCGTGTGCGCGGGCGTGCCGAAATCACCCGGGCGATGCTGGCCGAAGTCGGTGTCGATGGCCTGATCGCCCTGTCCGGGGCGGCGCTGGGCGATGTCGGCGAAGCGCTGCAGCAGGGCAACCCGGCGCAGGCGAAACAGCGCGCGACGTACTGGGCCGAGCTGTTCCCGCAGGCGTTTTACCTGGAGGTGCAACGTCCGCATCCACGTGGACATGCGCCGCAGGAGTCGCTGGTGGCCGCGACGGCCCTGTTGGCTTCCGATCTGGACCTGCCGCTCGTCGCCACGCACCCCGTCCAGTTCCTTGATCGTAGCGATTTTCTGGCGCACGAGGCGCGCGTGTGCATCGCCGAAGGCTACATGCTTGGTGACAAACGGCGGCCGCGCATCTACACCGAGGAGCAATACTTCAAGTCGCCCGACGAGATGGCCGAATTGTTTTCGGACCTGCCGGAGGCGCTGGAGAACTCGGTGGAGATCGCCAAGCGCTGCAACCTGCAGATCGGCCTCTACAAGAACTACCTGCCGTTGTTTCCGACCCCGGAGGGGGTTTCGCTCGATGACTTCCTGGTCATGGAGGCCGAGCGCGGCCTGGAACAGCGCCTGAAGCAGCTCTATCCGGACCCGGCCGAGAGGGAGAAGCAGCGTCCGGTCTACGATGCCCGATTGAAGACCGAAACGCAGACCATCATCCAGATGGGTTTCCCGGGCTACTTCCTGATCGTTGCGGACTTCATCAACTGGGGCAAGAAGAATGGCGTGCCGGTCGGGCCGGGGCGGGGCTCCGGAGCGGGCTCGCTGGTTGCCTTTTCGCTCGGGATTACCGACCTGGATCCGCTGAGGTACGCGCTGCTGTTCGAACGCTTCCTCAACCCGGAACGGGTGTCGATGCCCGACTTCGACATCGACTTCTGCCAGGACAACCGCTGGCGCGTCATCGAGTATGTGCGCGAGAAGTATGGCAAGGACGCCGTGTCGCAGATCGCCACCTTCGGCACGATGTCGTCAAAGGCCGTGATTCGAGACGTCGGGCGCGTGCTCGACATGCCGTACAACTTCTGCGACCAGCTCTCCAAGCTGATTCCGGTCGAGCAGAACAAGCCGCTGTCCCTGTCCAAGGCCATCGATGCCGAGCCGCAACTGAAGCAGCGCATCGAGGAGGAAGAGGAGGTCAAGGAACTGTTCGAGCTCGCCGGCCGCCTCGAAGACCTGACGCGCAACGTCGGCATGCACGCCGGCGGCGTACTGATCGCGCCCGGCAAGCTGACCGATTTCTGCCCGCTGTATTCCGCCGATGCCGGCGCCTCGGTCGTCTCGCAATACGACAAGGACGACGTCGAGAAGGTCGGCCTGGTGAAGTTCGACTTCCTCGGCCTGCGCAACCTGACCATCATCCGGCTGGCCGTCGATTACGTCGAAAAGCTGACCGGCAACCGGCCAGACCTCGACGCCCTGACCTTCGATGATCCGAAGGCCTACCAGATTCTCAAGGACGCCAATACCACGGCGATCTTCCAGGTGGAATCGGAGGGCATGAAGAAGCTGCTCAAGAAGCTGGCGCCCGATCGCTTCGAGGACATCATCGCCGTTCTCGCACTCTACCGTCCCGGCCCGCTCGGCTCGGGGATGGTGGACGACTTCATCCTGCGCAAGAAGGGTCAGCAGAAGATCGACTATTTCCACGACGACCTGAAGGGCTGTCTGGAACCGACCTACGGCGTGATCGTGTATCAGGAACAGGTGATGCAGATCTCGCAGATCATCGGTGGCTACACGCTCGGCGGCGCCGACATGCTGCGCCGGGCGATGGGCAAGAAAAAGGCCGACGAGATGGCCAAGCACCGCGAGACGATCGCGGAAGGCGCCAAGAAGAAGGGCTACGATCCGGCGCTGGCTGAGCAGCTGTTCGACCTGATGACCAAGTTCGCTGAGTACGGCTTCAACAAGTCGCACACCGCGGCGTATGCCGTCGTCACCTACCAGACGGCGTGGCTGAAGGCGCACCACTGTTCGGCGTTCATGGCGGCGACGCTGTCGTCGGACATGGACAACACCGACACGGTGAAGATCTTCTACGACGACTGCCTCGTCAACAAGCTCATCGTGCTCGGGCCGGACGTGAACGCTTCGGAATACCGCTTCGTGCCGGTCGACCGCCAGACGATCCGCTACGGCCTCGGTGCGGTGAAGGGGACCGGCGAGCAGGCGGTCAATGTAATTCTCAAGGCGCGCAGCGAAGGCGGGCCGTTCAAGGACCTCTTCGACTTTTGCCAGCGCGTCGACAAGCGCATGGTCAACCGCCGCACCATCGAGGCGCTGATCCGCGCCGGCGCCTTCGATTCGATCGATGACCATCGTGCCCGGCTGATGGCTTCCGTGGGCATTGCCATCGAGGCGGCCGAACAGGCCGAGCGCAACGCCATGCAGGTCAGCCTGTTCGACGTGTTCGACGGCGATGCGGCGGAGGAGCACAAGCCGCAATATGTCGAGGTGCCGCGCTGGAAGGAGCGGCAGAAGCTGGCCGAGGAAAAACTGGCGCTGGGCTTCTTCTTCTCCGGCCATCCGTTCAATGAGGTGAAGCAGGAAGTGTCGCGCTTTGCGCGCAAGCCGCTGTCGTCGCTGGAGCCGCGGAAGGAGCCGCAGATGCTCGCCGGGCTGGTGGTCGGCGTGCGCACCAAGATCACCTCGCGCGGCAAGATGGCTTTCGTGCAGCTCGACGACGGTTCGACGTCGCTGGAAGTTTCGGTGTTCAACGAGACGTTCGATGCCGAACGCGAGAAGATCCGCGAGGACGAGGTGCTGATCGTCGAAGGCAAGGTGCAGCGCGACGACTTCGCCGGCGAGGGCAAGGTGCGCGTCGTGGCGGAACGGTTGTTGACGCTCGCTGAGGCGCGCGGGCGGTTTGCCCGGCACCTGCGCCTGTCCCTCAACGGACTTGCCAGCGGTGCCAACGCACGCAACGCCGCGCAGCGGCTGCAGGCCCTGCTGGCACCCTACACGCCGGGAAATTGCCCGGTACGCCTCGCCTATCGCAACGCCGAGGCGACTTGCGAACTGGCGTTGGGCGACAGTTGCCGTGTACGGCTGGAGGATGATCTGCTGGCCGCGCTCGGCGACTGGCTGAGCAGCGAGAACGTGAAGGTCGATTACAACTGATTTACGTGGCGGAAGCCGGGAGGTATTCGATGGCGACAAGCAGTCTATGGCGGAGCGGGCTCATTGTGGCGGCCTCGATCCTTGTCGCGGCGTGCGGCAGCAAGGTCACTCTGGAGAACTACAACAAGCTGCGCGCCGGTCAGTCATACGACGAAGTGAAAGCCGTGCTGGGCGACCCGGCGCGGTGTGATGAAGCGTTGGGTATCCGGGCTTGTCTCTGGGGCGACGAGCAGAAAGCGATCAGTGTCAACTTCGCCGCCGGCAAGGTCATCCTGCATTCGGCTAAGAACCTGAATTAGCCGCCGGACTCGCCTCGTCGTGGAAGCGGATCTGGTTTCGTCCCGCTTCCTTGGCGGCATACATCGCAATGTCGGCTGCCTTGAGCACGTCACCCTGCGAAGCCTCGTGGTTGATGAATAGCGCGACGCCTATACTCGCCGAGCAATGGTGCTCGATGCTCTTGAGCCCGCCATCGTCGGCCTGCGCGGCGAGCAAATACGGACGGGCGAGAGCGACGCGGATTTTCTCGGCAACGACGCGGGCTTGCGCCACGGATTCGTTCCGGCTGACGTCCAGTTCACCGATCATGATGACGAACTCGTCGCCGCCGAAACGGGCGACGGTGTCCGCCTCGCGCACGCATTTGCTCAGGCGCTCGGCCACTTCGATCAGCAGCAGGTCGCCCGCTTCGTGCCCGTGCGTGTCGTTGAGCGGCTTGAAATTGTCGAGATCGGCGAACATCAGCGCGCAGTAGCGACCGCTGCGCTTGCTGATGGCCATCGCACGGCTGAGGCGATCATTGAGCAGGCGGCGGTTTGGCAGCCGGGTGAGCGGGTCGAAAAAGGCCAGTTGGCGGATCTGTTCCTCCATTTCCTTGCGCTCGGTGATGTCGGTGTGGATGCCGATCATGCGCAGCGGTCGCTGTTTTTCGTCCCATTGCACGACCTTGCCGATCGAGCGGATCCAGCGCCAGTCGCCGGATTTGCTGCGGCGGCGATATTCCATCGAGCACGGTGCCGTTCCGGCTATGCAGTCCTCAAGGGCGGCGAGCAGGGTATCGCGCTCGTCGGGGTGAATATTGTTCAGCCAGTTCTGCAGGTCACTGTGCAGCTCGTCGGGTTCGTAGCCGATCATGCGAGCGTATTCCGGGCTGACCCTGATCTCGCCGCTGCGCAGGTCTACGTCGAACCAGCCCTGGTTCGATGCGGTAAACGCCAGGCGCAACCGTTCCTCGCTCTCGCGCAGCTTTTCTTCCGCGAGCTTGCGCTGGGTGATGTCGTGAATGATCGAAAGAAGAATCGGTCGGCCGTTGCGTTCGAGGGGCGTTGTATGGATTTCCACGTCACGAATTTCCCCCGATGCGAGGCGGTGGGAGAAATAAAACACTTTTCGCTCGCCGCTGGCGGCGCGCTGACGTTCCTCCGCGATGCGGTCGGGCGGCAGGGTGTTGATCTGCTCGATACCCATCTGCATGAGCTGCTCGCGCGGATAACCGTAGAGCCGGCTGGCAGCCATGTTCGCATCGATGATCCGGCCGCTGGATTGGTCGACGAGCAGCATGACGGAGGTGTTGTCGTCGAACAGCTTGCGCAGATTCGCTTCGTTTCGCCGCAGTTCGTTCTCGATTCGTTTGCGTTCGGTGATATCGCGGGAAATGCCGAAGACACCGACGATCCGGTTGGCCTCGTCGCGTAGCGGTCCCTTGATGACGGAATAGACCCGCTCGCCCTGTGCGGTGCTGAGCGTGCTCTCGAAGGTGCATAACCGGCCTTGGGCGATGACCTCCTGATCCTGTGATCGAAGTTGCGCGGCCTGCTCCGCCGGCAATATCGCATGGTCGTCCTTGCCAATGATGCTTTCCGGCGAGCGACCGACAGCGTGTCCGCCTTCCCGGTTGAAAAGGAGGTATCGGCCGGCGAGATCCTTGGCGAAGATGACGTCACTGGAACTGTCGACGATCGCGGCGAGCAGTTGGTCGGTGCGCTGACGCTCTGTCTGAGCCTCACGCGCGCTTGACGCGTGGGCCTGGATTTCTGTAAACAGGCGACGTGCGAGGAGATACAGCAGCAGTGCGGTGATGGCGACGAAAAGCCATCCTTTCAACAGGCTGACAAGGACAATGGTGTTGAGATCGGCGAAGAGGAACTCGACGGCCTTGTCGGAAAGGAGAATCCAGAGAAAGGAAAAGGCTGCATAAGTGAGCACCAGCTTTCCGGCTGCCCTGGCCGCCTGGGATGCTTGCCTGGCGCGTCGCGTCGTTCCGTCCGGGTTCATGCGCTCCCTCGCTTTCCCTTGGCTGCGGCGACAGGCCGAGTGGCGCCGCATAACGAGTTACTTGTTCATTCTAGTGCGGATCCGGCGAAAAACTCTGTTGGCTGTCAACGTGACAGCGTGCCGTGGCGGGAGGTTCAATCGCCGGGCTGTGCGTCGATCAGGACGCGTCGCGCTTCCCTTTCAGAGAGTCGCTGGTGATTCGCGCAATAGATGCCACTGACCAGCAGGATGGCGATGCCGGCAAGCGACCAGTGGTCGGGGAAATTGCCGAACACGATGTAGCCCACCACCGTCACCCAGATCAGTTGCGTATAGCTGAACGGTGCCAGACGCGAGGCGGGGGCGAGAGTGAAGGCACGGATCATGATCAGGTGGCTGCATGCTCCGAGCAGGCCACCCGCTCCAAGAAGCAGCAGGTGCCACGGATCGCGCGGAGTGACCCACGCGCCAGCCGGGAGAGCCAGGATCAGCGAGAAAACGATCAGCCCGACCAGGCCAGGATAAAAGACCATGGCGTACTGGTTGTCCTGGCTGGACAGGCGGCGCGTCAGAACCTGATAGGTGGCGAAGAAGGCCGCGTTGAGCAGGGGCAGCAGGGCGGCCCAGGTGAACACGTCGCTTCCCGGACGGATGATCAGCAGGACGCCACCGAAGGCGAACAGGATCGCGACCCAGCGGCCGGTTTCGACCTTTTCCTTGAGAAACAGTGCGGCGAGCACCGTGAGCAGGACCGGCGCCAGGAAGGCGATTGCCGTGGCTTCGGCGAGCGGCATGTAGGAGATGGCGGTGACGAAACAGAAGCTGGCGCCGGAGAGCAGCAGGCCGCGCAGGAACTGCTGGCTCAGTCGGGCGGTCCGCAGGCCCGCCAGCCCTCGCCGTGGCATGACGATCGCCAGGAACAGGACGACGTGGATCAGAAATCGCGACCACAGGATCATGCTGACCGGGTAGAAGCGCGACAGGTGCTTGGCGATGGCGTCCATGCAGGTGAACAGCATGACGGTAGTCAGCATCAGCAGCATGCCGCGGAAGACAGGAGACAGCGGTTCGGTGGCAGTGTTCATGCGGGCGGATCTGTGCGGCTAAAGCGTCGGTTTTTGGGTGAAACGTCCGGGGCGCGGTTGATCCGGCGTACCCGGCTCGTCCTGCCAGGTGACGCGGTCGACGCGGGCGTGCGGCGGGCCGCGATGCGCCCAGGCAGTGAGCGCGTCGACGCCCTCGGCGGGGCCGCTGAGAAGCGCCTCCACGCTGCCGTCGGCTCGGTTGCGCACCCAGCCATCAAGGCGGAGTTCGCCGGCTCTTTCCATCAGCGACCAGCGGAAGCCGACGCCCTGCACGCGACCATGAATGACGATCCGGCGGGTGATGACGGTGGGGTCCGGGTCGGGCATGGGGCGCGCTAGGCTAGCGGCGGTCGGCGTTTCGGAGCAGTGCGCGCAGGATGCGCGCCGCAGCCCAGAACATCAACAGCAGCCCGCCGGCGATGGCCGCGCCGGCCTCGATCGGGTTGGTCGGGAAGTCGCGAATGAACAGGGGCTGGCCGTGCGCGAACCACATGGCGCCGGTGGCGAACAGCACCATCCCGGCAACGTCGATAACAGCAAAGACAAGAATGGCCGGTGTCAGTCGCGGACGGGGCAGTGGCGGCGTCGACATTCTGTTTTACTTGACGCGCATGCCCGGCTGGGCGCCGCTGTCCGGGGCGAGCAGGAAAATGCCCGGCGTCTTGCCGTCCATGTCCGACGCGGCGAGGATCATCCCCTCGCTCATGCCGAACTTCATCTTGCGCGGCGCGAGGTTGGCGACCATCACCGTCATCCGGCCGATCAGCTGCGCCGGGTCGTACGCCGACTTGATGCCGGCGAAGACCTGGCGCGGTTTCTCCTCTCCGACGTCGAGCGACAGGCGGATCAGCTTCTCGGCGCCTTCGACGTGGCCGGCGTCGACGATCTTCGCGACCTTTAGTTCCACCTTCATGAAGTCGTCGATCGAAATGTGCGGACCCACTTCGGCAGCGACCTTCGCGACCTCGGCGGCCCTCTCCTGTTTTTCGGCGTGTTTCTGCGGCGCGGACTCCGGCACCGGAGCCAGAGACACTTTGTTGGCCTCGACGAGCGCGGTGATCAGCTTCGGATCGACTCGCGTCATCAGGTGGCTGTAGGCGTTGATCGTGTGGCCGGCCGGCAATGGCGTCGCCGCGTTGGTCCAGGTCAGCGGGGCGATGTTGAGGAAGGCTTCGACGGCTTCGGCGACCTTCGGCAGCACCGGCTTGAGATACAGCGTGAGCAGGCGGAATGCTTCGATGGCCTGCGAGCAGGCGGCGTGCAGTTCGGCCTCCTTGTCGTCCTGCTTGGCCAGTTCCCACGGTTTCCTGTCGTTGACGAAGACGTTGGCCGCGTCGGCGAGCGCCATGATCTCGCGCAGCGCGCGGCTGAACTCACGCGCCTCGTAGGCCTGCGCGATCGACGCGGAGGCTTCGCGCAGCGGCTTCAGCCATTCCGCGTCGGTGCTGGCGAGCTTGCCGTCGAATTTCTTGCCGATGAAGCCGGCGCAGCGGCTGGCGATATTGACGTACTTGCCGACGAGGTCGGAATTGACGCGGGCGACGAAGTCGTCGAGGTTGAGGTCGATGTCCTCCATCGTGGCGTTCAGCTTGGCGGCGTAGTAGTAGCGCAGCCATTCCGGGTTGAGCCCGGTCTTCAGGTAGCTTTCGGCGGTGATGAAGGTGCCGCGCGACTTGCTCATCTTGGCGCCGTCGACGGTCAGGAAGCCGTGCACGAACAGGCCGCTCGGCGTGCGGTAACCGGCGTGCTGCAGCTCGGCCGGCCAGAACAGCGCGTGGAAGTAGAGAATGTCCTTGCCGATGAAGTGATAGAGCTCGGTCTGGCTGTCAGGCTTGAAGTACTCGTCGAAATCGATGCCTTTCCGGGCGCACAGATTTTTGAACGAACCCATGTAGCCGATCGGCGCGTCGAGCCAGACATAAAAGTACTTGCCCGGTGCGTCGGGAATCTCGAAGCCGAAGTAGGGTGCGTCGCGCGAGATGTCCCAGTCGGTCAGCTTGTTCTCGCCTTCCGCGCCGAGCCATTCCTGCATCTTGTTCGAGGCCTCCGATTGCAGGCGGCCGGGGTCGCGCGTCCAGCGGCGCAGGAAGCTCTGGCAGCTCTCGCTGGAGAGCTTGAAGAAGTAGTGGTCGGAATTGCGCAGTTCGGGCGTGGCGCCGGATACGGCGGAATACGGATTCTTCAGTTCGTTCGGCGTGTAGGCCGCGCCGCAGCTTTCGCAGTTGTCGCCGTACTGGTCCTTGGCGCCGCATTTCGGGCATTCGCCCTTGATGAAGCGGTCGGGCAGGAACATCTGCTTGACCGGGTCGTAGTACTGCTCGATCGTGCGTTTTTCGATCAGGTCGGCCTTTTGCAGCCGTGCATAGATTTCGTTGGCACAGTCCTGGGTTTCCTTCGAATGCGTCGTGTAGAAGTTGTCGAAGGCGACGTGGAAGCCGGCGAAGTCGCGCGAATGCTCGCCATGCACGCGCTCGATCAGCGCCTCCGGGGTGATGCCGTCCTTCTCGGCGCGCAGCATGATCGGCGTGCCGTGGGTGTCGTCGGCGCAGCAGTACCAGCATTCGGCGACCTTGTCCTGCGGCTGCATCTTCTGGAAGCGCACCCAGATGTCGGTCTGGATGTATTCGACGAGGTGGCCGAGGTGGATGGCGCCGTTGGCGTAGGGCAGGGCGGAGGTGACGAGGATTTTGCGGGACATGGGCTGCGGTCCTTGATTTTGTTCGGTTTCGGCGAAACGCGGAAAAACGGACATTCTAGCAAAGTGCAGCCCCGCCCGTTTTCGGGTAAACTGGACAAAATTACTCGGGTATCTCAGCAAGGAGTCAGAAAATGGCAGTCACAGTCGAGGCCGTGCAGGCGGCACTCAGCAGTTTCGTCGATCCGAACACGCAGAAGGATTACGTTTCGACCCGTGCGGTCAAAAATCTGAAAGTCGAGGACGGCAAGGTTTCCTTCGACATCGAGCTGGGCTATCCGGCCAGGACGCAGATCGATTCGATTCGCGCGGCCGTGGTCGACGCCGTCAAGGCGGTGCCCGGCGTGACCGGCGTCGAGGCCAACGTTTCCATGAAGATCGTCGCGCACGCCGTGCAGCGCAATCTCAAGCCTTTGCCGGGTGTGAAGAACATCATCGCCGTCGCTTCGGGCAAGGGGGGCGTCGGCAAGAGCACGACGGCGGTCAACCTCGCTCTGGCACTTTCTGCCGAAGGCGCGAAGGTCGGCCTGCTCGATGCCGACATCTACGGACCGTCGGTGCCGCAGATGCTCGGGCTGACCGGCCAGCAGCCGGAATCGGAAGACGGCAAGACGATGGCGCCGATGCAGGCCTTCGGCCTGCAGGCGATGTCGATCGGCTTCATGGTGGACATCGATTCGCCGATGGTCTGGCGCGGGCCGATGGTCACGCAGGCGCTGGAGCAGTTGCTCAGCCAGACCAACTGGCAGGATCTCGATTATCTGGTTGTCGACATGCCGCCGGGCACCGGCGACACGCAGCTGACGCTGGCGCAGAAGGTGCCGGTGACCGGCGCGGTGATCGTCACCACGCCGCAGGACATCGCGCTGATCGACGCGCGCAAGGGGTTCAAGATGTTCGAGAAGGTCGGCATCCCGATCCTCGGCCTGGTCGAGAACATGAGCATCCACATCTGCTCGAAGTGCGGGCACGAAGAACACATCTTCGGGCATGGTGGCGCCGAGCGCATGTCGCAGGACTACGGTGCCGAACTGCTCGGCGCATTGCCGCTGGAACTGGAAATCCGCGAACTGACGGACGCCGGCAAACCGACGGTTGTCGGCGCGCCGAACTCCCGCGCCGCGGAAATCTACCGGGCGATCGCCCGTCGCGTCGGCGTCAAGATCGCCGAGCGGGCCAAGGACATGAGCAGCAAGTTCCCGAATATCGTCGTGCAGAACACCTGAGCCTTCGGTCAAAGCTAAACAAGCGGCGCGTCGTTATCCACGGCGCGCCGCTTGTTTTTGGGCTATCGGTTCAGAGCAAGGTCGGAGCAGCCTTGAGAATCCGGCACAGGCGCTCCGCGCCGGACTCGATCAGCGTGGCCCCGTCGCGCATGCACTCCTCAAGCGAGAGCGGCCGGTCGCAGATGCTCATGACTGCGTCGATGCCCTGCGCGAGGACATCGTTTGCGCCCTGGCCGAGACCGCCGGACAGGCAGAAGACCGGAACGCCGAACGTCTTGGCGACCTTGGCCACGCCGACTGGCGCCTTGCCGTAGGCCGTCTGGAAGTCGGTGCGGCCCTCGCCGGTGATAACGAACCGGGCGTCCTTGACCACCTCCGCAAAACCGACGGCTTCGAGGACGATCTCGACGCCCGGGCGTAATTTCGCCGGGGTGAAGAACATCAGGCCGGCGCCGAGTCCGCCCGCTGCGCCGGCGCCTGGGAATTCGGCGACGTCGCGGCCGGTGGCCTGTTTCGCGATACTAGCGAAATGCGCCAGCTTTCCGTCCAGTTCGGCGACGATTTCCGGCGTGGCGCCCTTTTGCGGGCCGAATACCGCGGAAGCCCCACGTGGGCCGCACAGCGGGTTATCCACGTCGCAGGCGACGATCAGTTCGCTCTCCGCCAGGCGCGGGTCCAGTCCCTGCATGTCGATGCGAGCCAGTTGCGCGAGCGCGCCGCCTCCCGGAGGGAGTTCCTGTCCGCCTGCGTCGAGGAAGCGGATGCCGAGCGCCCGTGCCATCCCGGCGCCGCCGTCGTTGGTGGCGCTGCCGCCGATGCCGATGATGATCCGGCGCATCCCGGCATCGAGCGCGGCGAGGATCAGTTCGCCGGTGCCGCAGGAGGTGGCGTTGCGCGGATCGAGCTTGTCCTTCGGCACGAGCGGCAGGCCCGACGCGGCAGCCATTTCGATGACCGCGGTTTTGCCGTCGCCGAGGATGCCCCAGTGCGCCTTGTGGCGTTCGCCGAGCGGACCGGTCACCTCCGCGTAGCGGATTTCGCCGCCGGTGGCACTGACCATCGGCTCGACGGTGCCTTCGCCGCCGTCGGCGATCGGGATTTTCCTCACCGTCGCTTGCGGAAAAACCTTGTGAATACCGCGCTCCATGGCGTCGGAGACGCCGATGGCCGAAACGCTGCCCTTGTATGAATCCGGTGCGACGACAATTTGCACGATGACCTCCCGGGAAAAGGGCCCTATCGTAGTCGGTTCGGGGAAATGGTGCATCGTGGATATGCACAAATTACGTTGCGTTTTTCGTGTATAAAATGTGTTTTTTCCACATGCAAGCGTGAATTCACATGGTTCTGCTGGAGCGCGCCCTGGCGCAGGAAATCGTCGAGCGGACGATGAAGATCGTGCCGTTCAACGTCAACGTGATGGATGTCAACGGCGTCATTCTGGGCAGTGGCAATCCGGAACGCCTCGGCGAACTCCATGCCGGCGCGCGTCAGGCACTGGCCCAGTCGCGTACGGTGGAGGTCGACGCGGCCGTGGTTCGCGGTCTGGAAGGGGCGCAACCCGGGGTCAATATCCCGCTGACGGTGCGCGGCCAGCTCTGCGGCGTGGTCGGGGTCTCCGGAGCTCCCGACGAGGTGCGCCAGGTCGGCGAACTCGTGCGGGTGATGGCGGAGATGATCCTCGAACAGGCACAACTTCTGCGCGAATTGCAGCACGAGAAGCGCTATCGCGAGGAGTTCGTTGACCAGCTCATTTCACCGGGGGCGACTTCACGCGCCGATCTCGAACGCTGGGGGGGGCGGCTTGGTGTTGATTTCCGGGAACGGCGAGCGGCCGTGGTGCTGGAACTGCTCGACGAGACGATCGGTCCGGATCGCGCGATGGCCGAACTGCAGCGTTGCCAGCAGCATCTGGCGGCGTGGGAACCGTCGCTGTTGATGTCGGCCGTGTCGCCGCGCGAGCTGGTCATGTTGCCGGTTGTCGCCGGAGGCGATGATGCGGCCGGACTCGCCGTGGCAGCGAAGACGCTGCTTTTCGCACTGGAGGCGGCGATGCGTCCGGCGCTGCAGACGCCGGCGGTCGTGAGCATCGGCGTGGCGCTGCCCGGAATCGACGGAATCCCCCTGTCGTATCAATGCGCAAAACGCACGGCCCGGGTCGGACGAGCGCGCGATAAAAGCGGGCGGCTGTTTTCGTATTACGATCTCAGCTTCCCGGTGTTGTTGTCCGGCCTCGGTGCAGGATGGCAGGCGGAGCAATTACGCCGGCCGCTGGATCGCCTGGCCGTCGCCGACGGGCGTGGATCGCTGCGTGCCACGCTGGTTGCCTGGTTTATGCAGGATTGTCTGGCGGAGCGCGCCGCGCGGCAATTGGGTATCCACCGCAACACGCTGGATTACCGCCTGCGGCGGATCGGGGAAATCACCGGTCTCGATCTCGCGCGGATCGACGACCGGCTGATGCTCTACGCTGCATTGCAGCTTGAATGAGGTAGATCAGGAGGCGCCGAACACCTCGTTCAACTGCTGGGTGACGCGGACGAAGGTGGTGCGCTTCGACAATTCCTTCAGCTTGCGGGCGCCCACGTAGGTGCATGCCGAGCGTACGCCACCGAGGATGTCCTGCAGGGTGTTCTCGACCGGGCCGCGGTAGTCGAGCAGCACTTCCTTGCCTTCCGACGCGCGGTAGCCGGCGACGCCCCCGGAATACTTGTTCATTGCCTCGCGCGAACTCATGCCGTAGAAACGCATCTTGCGCTCGCCATCTACTTCGACGAGTTCCGAGGCGCATTCGTCGTGTCCGGCGAGCATGCCGCCGAGCATCACGAAGTCGGCGCCGGCGCCGAAGGCCTTGGCCAGGTCGCCCGGCGAGGTACAGCCGCCATCGGCGCAGATCAGCCCGCGCAGGCCGTGCGCGGCGTCGGCGCATTCGATGATCGCCGACAGCTGCGGATAGCCGACGCCGGACATCTTGCGGGTGGTGCACACCGAGCCGGGGCCGATGCCGACCTTGACGATGTCGACGCCGTCGAGGATCAGCTCCTCGGTCATCTCGCCGGTCACCACGTTGCCGGCCATGATGGTGATCGCCGGAAACGCCCGGCGCAGCTTGTGGATGAAGCTGATGAAGGCCTTCGTGTAGCCGTTGGCGACGTCGACGCAGACGTTTTCGATCGTGCCGTTGGCCTTTTCCATTACCCGCTGGAATTTCTCGAAGTCGGGCGTGGTGATGCCCATCGAGTAGAACGTGCAGCCGCCGGCCGGCGGTTTGGCGAAATAGGCGAGCAGATCCGACTCGTCGTAATGCTTGTGCAGCGCGACGGCGAGTTTGTGCCGGGCCAGCGCGCGGGCCATCTCGAAGGTGCCGGTGGTGTCCATGTTGGCGGCGATGATCGGGATGCCGTGGTAGGTTCTCTGCGAATGCAGGAAGACGTAGTCGCGCGAGATGTCGACCTCGGAGCGCGAGGTCAGGGTGGAGCGTTTCGGGCGGATGAGCACATCCTTGAAGTCGAGCTTGATGTCCTGTTCGATACGCATGGCGGTTCCTCGGGAAAGAGTAAGAGCGGGCGTTCAGGCGAACGCCGGCACGGTGGCGGAGAGTTGCTTCAGTTGCGCGCGGGTGGTCCGGAAGTCCGGGCAATAGTGCGCGACGATGGCCCAGAAGCGGGGGCTGTGATTCATCTCGCGCAGATGGGCGAGTTCATGCACGATCACGTAGTCGATGATCTGCGGTGGGAAATGGATCAGCCGCCAGTTCAGGCGGATGCCGCTTTTCTGGCTGCAACTGCCCCAGCGCGTGCGGGCGGAGGAGAGGCGCAGCGGTGGCGTTGGCACGCCGAATCGGGCCGCGTGATGTTTCAGCTCGGCATGGAAATGTTCGAGCGCAAGCGCCTTGAGCGCCTTCTCCAGGACGCCGCCGGCGTGTTCCGGCGCGCGCAGGCAAAGCGTCAGCGTGCTGTCGGCGTTCCACACGGCCCGGTTGTTGCCTGCGGCAAGCCGGATTTCCATCTCGCCGCCGAGACAGGGCAGGCGCGTGCCGTCGGTCAGGTGCAGCGGTTCCGGACAACGCCGGCTGCGCCACTCGTCGAGCTTTTGCCTGACCCAGTCGCCGTGCTTGCGGATCAGTGTTTCGACCTCGATCAGCGGTGCGCGGTGCGGTGCCCCGACGCGCAGGCCGCGATGATCGATTGTCAGTCCGATGGTGCGGCGCCGCGCGCGTCGCAGGATGTAGGGTACGATGCGGTCGCCGAGGGCGATGGTTCGGGGTGTCTCGCCGGCGGCAGGGGTTTCCAGGTCAAGAGGCAGTTCAGCTTGCCTCTGCATGGGCGCGGTCGGGATAACGGTGCGGCGAAAGGCGCCGCATTTCGGCTTCGATCCACTGCTCGGCGGTCGCCGTGACCTGTTCGGCGGTCTTGCCGTGCGTGTCGATCGCCGGCCCGATGCTGACCGTGATCAGTCCGGGTTTCTTGACGAAGGCGTTTTTCGCCCAGAACTCGCCAGCGTTGTGGGCCACCGGGACGACCGGAACGCCCGCCGAAACCGCGAGGTGCGCGCCGCCGGTCTTGAAGCGCCGCGTCTCGCCGGGCGCGATGCGCGTCCCTTCCGGGAAAATGACGACCCAGTAACCCGCAGCGAGGCGGTCGCGGCCCTGTTTCTCTACCTGCTTCAGCGCGTTCTTGCCGGCAGCGCGGTCGATGGAGATCATCTTGACTGCCGCGAATGCCCACCCCAGGAAGGGAATCATCAGCAGCGAGCGTTTCAGGACGAAGACGAGCGGCGGGAAAATGGCCTGCAGGCCGATCGTTTCCCAGGCCGACTGGTGCTTGGAAAGGACGACGGACGGTGTCGCCGGGATGTTCTCCCGGCCGATGACCTGATAGCGCAAGCCCAGCACGTGATCGCAAAGCGCCATGAAGCCGGCGCGCCAGAAAGCGATGATGGCGAAGCGCGCACGCATCGGCAGAACGACCGCCAGGGTAACGAGCAGCCCCGCCGGGGCAGTGATCAGGGTGGCGAGCAGGAGGAAAAGCGCGGAACGGAGCAGGGCGATCATGAGGCGAGGATGAATTCGACCACGGCCGCGAGATCGTCGAAAACCAGCGTGCCTTCGGGCATGCCGCCGTCGGCCTGGGTGCCCTTGCCCTTGCCGGAAAGCACCAGAACCGGCTTGGCGCCGGCGCTGGCGGCTGCCTGCAGATCGCGCAGGGAGTCGCCAATCGCATAGGTGGCGCCGAGGTCGATATTGAAACAGGCCGCGATGCGCTCGAACATGCCGGGCTTGGGTTTGCGGCAATTGCAGTTCGAGTCGGCCGAGTGCGGGCAATAGAAGATCGCGTCGATTCGCCCGCCAACAGCCTTTACGGCGCGGTGCATCTTGTCGTGGATGGCGTTCAGCGTGTCCATGTCGAAGAGGCCGCGGTCGATCCCCGACTGGTTCGACGCCACGACGACCTTGAAGCCCGCCTGGGTCAGGCGGGCGATCGCTTCCAGGCTGCCGGGAATGGGTTTCCATTCGGCCGGCGACTTGATGAAGTGGTCCGAGTCGAAGTTGATGACGCCGTCGCGGTCGAGGATGACGAGTTTCATACGCCCAGCTTCGAAATGTCGGCTACAGCATTGAGTTGATCGAACAGGGACTTGAGCAGGCCCAGGCGGTTGGCGCGGATCAGCGGTTCATCGACGTTGACCATCACGTCCTCGAAGAACTGGTCAACTTCGGCGCGTACCGAGGCGAGCACCTTCAGCGCGTCGGCGTAATCCTCGTTGGTTACGTGCGACTTGACCACCGGCGCGATCAGCACCACGCGTTCGAACAGCGCTTTCTCCGCAGGTTCCTGCAACAGGGCAATGTCAGGTTCGGGCAGGTTGCCTTCGGCCTTCTTGAGGATGTTGCCGATCCGCTTGTTGGCCGCCGCGAGAGCCAGCGCTTCCGGCAGGTGCAGGAAGTCGCGCACGGCGGCAAGCTTGGCCGG
>Ga0302250_1000554_pt1 | contig 35558 bp, 33 predicted proteins | sample AAG_RA_Asp_MG_FD_193536 | JGI IMG/M metagenome (GOLD analysis project Ga0302250, IMG submission 193536) | Enriched activated sludge microbial communities from anaerobic digester in WTTP, New Holstein, Wisconsin, United States - AAG_RA_Asp | ecosystem: Engineered > Bioreactor > Anaerobic >...
GAACACTTGCCCGATTCCGCATTGGGATTTCCGGATCGTCCTTCATGTCTAATGCTTCGTGTGTTTCCCTATTTAATAGACGGTGCGAAGAGAGGAAATCTAACGGACAATTCTTGACGCGGCCCGGGGCCGGCCAATAATGAGGCGGGAGTTCACCGTGCGGAGCGAAGCAAAGAGGGAAAAACGGAAGCTCTTTATAATTCCAGTTCGCGGAATTTCTTGCGCAGGCTGTAAAAAGCCGGCATATCTATCTCTCTCAAAACGGCCTGCGCCTTGCGCAGGTATTCCCTGGCCTCCTGCTTTCGCCGGGCGGATTTGCAAATAGAAGCCAGATGACAGCATGCCTCCGCCAACTCCGGCACTGCTCCGGCCTTGACGGCATTGGCCTCCGCGGTCATAAAAGAACGCTCCGCGGAAACACGGTCCCCGGTCTCCAGATACAATTCTCCTATCATATTGTGGTCTCCGGCGATATTGGCATAATTACGCTGTTTAATATCCAGTTCCAGCCCTTTTAAATAAAGCTCCAGAGCCCGGGCGTAATCTTTCTCCAGCAGAAAGACCTCCCCCAAATTGAAATAGCAATCGCTTAGTTCTTCCCCGGCGCCGAGACGCTCGAAAATACGTTTACTTTTCAAATAGAACTTTTTCGCCGCCGGATAATCGTCTTTATTGACGAACACAAGGCCGATATCGAAATAATCGCAGGCAAGATTGTATTTATGACGGTATATCCACTGTTTTTCCCTGTTGATATCCGAGCTTTTGGTCAATAGTCCCAGGGCGGCGTCATAATCCCCGGCGTCGATCTGCCAAACCGCCATCCTGCGCAGTGCCAGAGCTTCATTCAGGCGATCATGGTTTTCTCTCGCCAGCGCCAGGGACTTGCTGTAGAACCCAGCAGCCCGGGCGTGCTTACCCTGCATCTGATATATCCAGCCGATACCGCTGTATGCGCAGGAGAGACCGCTTTGATAACCGTTCTCGGCGCATTGCCTGGCAAGCTCGTAATAACACTCCAGCGCCTCCCTGCGCCGTCCGGCCTGCTCATAAATCTCCCCCAGGAAACGGTATGCCGCCACGCACCGGGGCGTTTTGTTCACAACGTCCCTGAAAACGGCCGCGGCCGCGGCATGCTCCCCGCCGCGGAACATCCTGCGGCCCTTAAGTAAAAGCAGATAATTGCTCTCTTCTTCCTGCGCGGGGGGGCCGAAAAGGAACACGGCTCCCGCCATCAAGGCCGCGGCCGTGGTCTTCCAGTTCCTTAACAGCCGGCTGCCTGTGGCGGAGGCCCGCCGCCGCTCGTAGAGCGCGGTGTCCGGTCTGCCGTACAACACATACCTGCTCCAGGTCCCGATACGCGAAGGCTGGAAATATCTGCATAAGCGCACGATTTCCGCTATGGACAGCCCGCCCCGCAGCCGGCGGTAGAACCCGGCGGCAAAATCCCTGCAGGCGGCGTCCTCCGCAGCCGCGATAGTCCCCAGATAATGCATAGTACCGTGAAGCAGAAAGGAAGCGGCCAGCGGCGGAAATCCCCGCCGCCCCGCCGCAGAAGCGCAGGCATTCGCGAAAACAAAAAAAGGAAGGACTGAAACTTGAGCGGCCTGCGCCACGTCTTCGGCGCCGAATACCCCGTCGCTGAGCACCCACCCTCCCTTTTCCCCCGGCAGGCAATGCCCGGCGAAGTGGAGCATATCGTAGCGTCCGAGAGCCTCGTGCAGGAACATCTTTCCGGCGGGAAAAGACCTGAAATCAACACTTATGCCCGGTAAACGCGACAGGATACCTTTTATTTCCAAACCCTCCGCATAGGCGTAAGACAATCCTCCTGCCGGGTCGGCGAGTACGAGCGCTCTTGCCGGAGACAGCGGTCTCTTCCTGCGGACGGAATCTTTTTCCCCCCGGTAACGCAGTATCCTCGAACAGGCGAACTTGCGGCAGAGGAAATCATTCCCGTCATAAGCGAGTTCCCAGGGCACCTCGGCAAGCCGATCGTCGAGGAGCATCAAAAGGGTCTTCCGGGCGCTCCCGGAAAGGACCTCCCTGACCCGCGATGGAAATACCGATTTCCATAATAGCCGGCCGGAAGAAATCATATCCCGTGTGCCGTCTTCTCCGGGAATATACAAACCGCGGGTGGAGGAAAAAAAAGGGAACCTGCCGCATAGAAGATTTAAATCCTTGGCGGGAAAACCGCAGCGCAGGTGGCGTCTGACCGGAGAACACTCCACGTCATTCCGATCGAAAACGCCGAAAAATATCTCCCCGTCTTCCAGCGAGATCTCTACTATCAGCAACGCCCCACCTTAACCTTTAAGAAACAGCCTCACCGCCGCCAGCCTTACGCCTTCCGGCGAGGATATCTCCAGGAGATAATCTCCCGCCGGAACGCAATCGAAAACCGCCCTTCCCGCCGGCAGGACTTTCGACTCATATTCGCGCCCCCGGCAGTAAAGCGCCGCCCGAATATCCCCGGGCGGGAGTTTTCCGTGCATCCCGCAACGGAGAAAAAAATAACCGCCGGAACAGCCGGAAACCGCTATTTCAAATCTCAGGCTGCCCCGGACACTTCTCAGCATTGCTTTACCTGATCCCTGCTGACATACTCCTCTAAGGATACCTCCCAGCGCGTATCGCCTGGCAGATAATTCCCCGGACGCGCGCAAAAGACGGAAAATCCCATCTTTCCAGGAGAACTCGGCCTCGGGAAGCGTTGCTCCGGAATACAGTTCCTTCAACGCGGATTTTCTTTCCTCTCCTAAAATAGGGGCGGAAAAATCTTCTTCCGCGGCCGCGGCGGAAACAATCTCCGCGCACCTGTCGCACTCCAGAATATGCTCTTTTATGTAAGCCTCTTCCGGCTCCGTTAGCCTGCCCTCAAGGAAACAGGCCAGAGTTTCTTCGTCCGGATGCTTGACAGGCATTGCTGCGCGCGAAGCCTTCCAACGTTCATAAACTTTTTTAATTAATTGCCGCTCATCCATCCCTTCACCCGTCCTTCAGGTCCGCGGCGAGGTCATAACCCCTGCTGCGGAAACATTCGCGCAGTCTGCCGAGCACCCGTTTCCTGCGCATATCCACGGCCCCCCTCGAACTGCGCAGCAATTTCTGCAAATGTCCGAGGCGCAGACCGCGCGCGAAATACAACTCCATAAAATACTTGTCCTCCAGACCCAGCCTTTCTATGCAGTTTTTGAGATTATCTATCATTTCACTATTCTGCGCGGAACCCGCGGCGTCCGCGACCGCGTTCCCCTGCGTAAAACAATATTCCTCGTCCGGGGTCTCCTCCTCTTGATAAAAATGATGGATTCTGCGCGCGCGGTCTATAGTAGCGTTAAGCGCCACCTGACGCAGCCAGCTTGCCAGGCTGCAGCCGTTCCTGGCCTGAAAGGTGCGAAGCTTGCGGAAGTCGTCTTTCAGCAAAGAAAAGAATATTTCCTGAAGTATATCCTGAGGATTGATATCGGAAGTAGAAGCGCCTCTGGCCTTCAAGGCGTTGTGGACGAAACTGAAAATAAGCTGGGAATATTTGTCTACGAATTCGCTCCAGGCCGCCCGGTCTCCCATGACGCAGCGGCGGATGAAATCCAGATCATCCATACGGGTATTTTACCTACTTTGATTTGAATTCCCCGGTCCGGAAATCCAGCGAAAGAGAGTAAGATATCCTGGCCTGGGGGGCTCTGCCTCCCTTTGTGCATCTCTCGGCCACGCCTCTCTGGCCCTCGGAAGAAAGATAATAGCGGAAGTAATGAGTCGGGACGCATCTATCCGGAGCGATCACATCAAGTTCTTTGACCGACTGCGCGCTCTCTCCGGTGAACATGCTGAGCGCCTGTTGCGCGTTGCGCAACTGCCCCAGCACGTAACGAGCCTCCGCGACGCGTGATTTCTCTATGATGTCCCTTAAAGCGGCAAAACCCATAAACAGCAGGGCCAGAATGATCAGAATAGTGATAATGAGTTCGAGAAAGGAAAAACCCAATTTCATAATATATTATTTTAGTAGCTTATGGAGAAATGGCAAGCAGAAAAAAAAGGGGGCGTTCCCAGCGGGAACGCCCCCTTAGTTATTATGCTAATTGTCCTTATTTAAAAAAACTGTTCGCGATTATGAACGACGCGAACACGATAGATACCATGGACATCAGCTTAATCAAAATGTTCAAGCTGGGGCCGGAAGTATCCTTGAAAGGATCGCCGACGGTATCTCCTACAACCCCCGCTTTGTGGGCTATCGACCCTTTACCGCCGTGATGCCCTTCTTCGATGAACTTCTTGGCATTGTCCCATGCCCCGCCGGCATTAGCCATCATTACCGCCAGCACGAAACCGGTGACCGTGGCACCCGTCAACAATCCGACGACCGCTTCCACTCCCACGAAAATACCCACCAGTATGGGCGCGGCAATCGCCAGCAGAGAAGCCGGAACCATTTCCTTTTGCGCGGCAGCGGTGGCTATATCCACGCAGCGCGCGTAATCAGGTTTAGCCTTGCCTTCTAACAGACCGGTTATCTCCTTAAACTGCCTGCGCACCTCCACCACGATCTTTCCGGCGGCGCGCCCCACGGCGCGCATTGTCAAGGCGCAGAAAAGAAACGGCAACATCCCGCCCAGAAATAACCCTATCAAAACGTTGGGATTAAGCAGGCTCAAAGAAAGCTCCTTGCCCGCAAGCGCCACCTGGTCGCGGTAAGCCGCGATCAGCGCCAGAGCCGTCAAAGCGGCGGAGCCGATGGCAAACCCTTTTCCGGTCGCCGCAGTGGTATTGCCCAGAGCGTCCAGAGCATCGGTTCTCTTCCTGACCTCCGGAGGCAAATGAGACATCTCCGCGTTACCCCCGGCATTATCCGCCACCGGCCCGTAAGCGTCGGTGGCAAGCGTGATACCGAGCGTGGAAAGCATGCCGACCGCCGATATCCCTATTCCATAAAGCCCTGCCCCGTAATTAGAAGCGCCGCCCGACAGGAAGAAACTCAACATGATCGCCAAACAAACTATTATTACGGGAACGGCGGTGGACATCATTCCTACCGCCATACCTCCGATAATTACCGTGGCCGGACCGGTCAAGGCCGAGTCGGCGATGCCTTGTGTCGGCTTAAAATTGCTGGAAGTGTAATACTCGGTGCAGAGGCCTATGATCACGCCCGCGATCAAGCCGGCCAGCACGGAATAATAGACCCCGATATGCTGCATACCAAGCGTTCCCTTGACCAGAAAAAAAGAAACCACCGCGACTAAAAAGGAACTGGCAAAAACGCCTTTTCTCAAGGCCGCAAGTAAAACCCTCTGGTTCGCCTCTTCACTGCTCTTGACGAAGAACGTCCCGATGATAGAGGCTACCACGCCCACGGCCGCCATGACCATGGGAACAGTGACCCCGGCAAGACCGAGACCGGCCGCCACGCCCAGCGCGGAAGTCGCCACAATGGAACCCACGTATGACTCGTATAGATCGGCTCCCATGCCGGCGACGTCTCCCACGTTGTCCCCCACGTTATCGGCGATTACCGCCGGATTGCGCGGGTCGTCTTCGGGAATACCAGCCTCGACCTTACCCACAAGGTCGGCGCCAACGTCTGCGGCCTTGGTAAATATACCGCCTCCCACGCGCGCGAACAACGCCTGCGAACTGGCGCCCATGCCGAAACAAAGCATAGTGGAAGTAATGGCGGTTATTTTATCCATGCCGCAAGGAAGAGCGTGCGTTCCGTAATACCAATTGAGAAAATAATACCAGATGCTCAAATCAAGCAGCCCTAAACCGACTACCACCAGACCCATGACCGCGCCGCTGGAAAAAGCAACGCGCAAGCCTGAATTAAGGCTTTTAGTGGCGGCCTGCGCCGTGCGGTTGGAGGCGTTGGTCGCTACCGTCATACCGATAAAACCGGACAGGCCGGAAAAGAAACCGCCGGTAAGGAAGGCGAACGGCACGAAGATCGCCAGGTAGTTCTTAAAAGACAAATAAAACAATATCAGGGAGACCACGGCAAAGAATATGCCCACTCCGGCGTATTGCCTCTTAAGATAGGCGCGCGCGCCTACCTTGACCGCCAGGGCGATCTCCTTCATGCGGTCGTTACCCTGGTCCTGTCTCATAATGAAACAAGCCAGATACGCCGCGAACGAAAGCGCCAGGATCGAACCTACGGGTGCCATCCAAAGAAAATCTGAAAACATCTCTACTTCCTCCTTTTGCCTGTTGAAAAGCCATACCGGAGACTTCCGGCACCCCGGAACCTGTCCGGGTAAAATTTAGAAAACAGACTATCACGTTTCTATAAGGCAGTCAATCAAAAAAACCGGTTCTCGCCGGGTTTTATTTTTAAACACCGACAACAAATCTATTTCAGTTATTCTTATCCTGGACACATATTATCGCGTTCTTCTCGCCGCGAAGGTAAAAGCAAGAAAGTAGCTGCGCCAGGCGGCGTCCGTGGAATGAAAACTGTTCTCCCCGAAGAAATCGTCCACTATCGCTTCCCGCATCCTGGCAAGCTCCTTGAGGCGGGGAAACCCTTTTGCCGCGCCTATGGTCAGGTCGGTCAGTTCCAGGGCGCGCTCGGCCGCGCGGCGCGCATAATCCGGATTATTGCGGGAACGCCAGTTAACGGCCCGTTCCACCTCGCTGCCTATATTAGCCATCTGCTCGACAAAGGTCAATTCCTGCCAGCGTCCGGCGGCAAGCTCCTTATGCTGATAATTCATTTCTTTATCCTCTCCGCCACTATGACGGCTATCTCCCTGCGCAATTCTTCGTCATCAACGCCGCGGCTTTTATTACCCTGTGAAGGGCGAAGGTTGATCATCGAATCGAATTCGATAAAAGAATCTTCCTGAAGGCCGGGATAAAGATTGATCCCCCAGAGATATTTTTGCTTAGAACCATCATTGAGCAAAGCGGCTTCCAGGTCGGAATGCAAATCAGCATCAACCGCTATCAGCCTGCGTTCGGTGTCCACGACCGCCTTGACCATATTGCCGAACCCTTCCTCTGCCATCCGCTTCAACTCGTCTATAACCAATGTTTTCGATATTATTCTCATGGCTTCGCGATATCCTCCATATCTCGCATCACTTTCCCTTACCTTTTCGGATTCTGCGCTCAATACTTCCGATCCGATCCTTTTTACTCAACGAGGCCTGAACCGGCCCTGTTATTATAATACTCATACAGCATCCTCAAGCCTCGGAGCGTCAGTTCGGGCTCGATACGGTCGAAAACGCGGGTATAACGGCTGATAAGCCGTATGTCTCCGCCGGTGCCGATGACCGCTGCCTTGCCTGCAAGCTGTTTCTTCATCCCGGCGCAAAGTCCATCGCAGACTGCGGCGGTACCTCTCACCACGCCGTTCAACATACCGTCCTGCGTACGCTTGCCCAGCAATCCGGAAGGAGCCCGCAGTTTGACCTTCGGCAGCAGAGCGGTCCCCCCGCACAAAGCCCGTAATTGCATATCCATCCCGGGAAATATCATACCTCCCAGGTATTCACCCCGTGCGGATACCGCGTCAAATGTAACAGTTGTCCCCAGATCAACGCAAATCAACGGCGCCCCGAAAAGTTTAGCCGCGGCGTAAGCGTTAATCAGCCGATCCTGACCTGTTTCTTTAGGCTTCTTATAAAGATTCTTGATCGGGACTACCGTTCCGCCGCCTCCCACCACCACCGGTTTCAACGGACAGCACAGCCGCAGGCAGCGGCAAAGAGACCGCGTCGCCGCCGGAACCACGCTGCATACAATCATACCTTCCGCGTCTTTTATTCCGATATTGCGCAGGACTGCGCCGCAATTTTCAGCGCGCGCGGTGGGGATATTCACGCGGCGCAGCAACCGTTCACCGAGAAAAATCCCGGCTGTGATATTACTATTACCGATATCGAACGCGAAGAACGATTTCTTAACTCTCATTTCTTCAGCCTCCCGATCTCTTTGAGTTTATCCCTGATGGCCGCGGCTTTCTCGAATTGCAGGTTGCGCGCCGCCAGTTCCATTTCATACTCCATTTCGGAGACGTAACGGTTCAGCTCATATTCTTCCTTGTTGAGGCCGGTCAGCTCTGCCGCGTAATCCTCGGCTTTATCGTATATCTCGATGCCGTCCTTTATCGCCTTGTTAACGGAGACAGGCGTAATGCCGTGCTCTTTGTTATATTCAAGCTGTATCGTGCGGCGGCGGTTCGATTCCGAGATCGCCTTGCGCATGGAATCGGTCACGCTGTCGGCATACATCACCACCGTGCCGTTTATGTTGCGCGCCGCTCTGCCGGAGACCTGGATCAGCGAAGTGGCGGAACGCAAAAACCCCTCCTTGTCGGCGTCGAGGATCGCCACCAGCGACACCTCCGGCAGATCCAGCCCTTCACGCAGAAGATTCACCCCCACCACGCAGTCAAAGTCTTTTTTACGCAGTCCTTTCAGTATCTTGCTGCGCTCGAAGGTTTTGACCTCTGAATGCAGATATTTAACCCTCACTCCGCGTTCCTGGAGATACGTGCTCAAATCCTCTGCCATGCGTTTAGTCAGAGTGGTAACCAGTGTCCTTTCTCCGCGCGAGGCGCGCTCCTTGACAAGTTGCAATAAATCGTCCGTCTGCCCCTCCACCGGTTTAATCTCCACCCGAGGATCCACCAGGCCGGTCGGCCTGATTATCTGCTCTACCACGTTCCCTTTGCTCTGCCCGATCTCGTATTTTTCCGGAGTGGCGGAAACGAATATCGCCTGGCCCAGCAGCGCCTCTATCTCCGGGAATCTAAGCGGCCGGTTATCCAGGCATGACGGCAGGCGAAAGCCGTATTCTATCAGCACTTCCTTTCTGGCGCGGTCTCCTTCGAACATTCCGCGCAGCTGCGGCACGGTCACGTGCGATTCGTCTATGATGGTCAGAAATCCTCCCGGGAAATAATCCATCAGACAATACGGGCGCGACCCGGGCGGCCTGCCGGAGAGGTAACGGGAGTAATTCTCTATCCCGTGGCAGTAACCGGTCTCTTTAAGCATCTCCATATCATACTTGGTGCGAGACTCGAGGCGCTGCGCCTCCAGGAGCTTATTATGTTTGCGGAGTTCATCGCAGCGCAGGCGCATATCCGCGCCGATCGCCTCCATAGCCGGAGACATCAACTCCTGCGCTACAAGAAAATGCTTGGCGGGATACACCGCCGCCTTCTCCAGGCCGGCGAGAATATTCCCGGATACCGGCTCTACCTCGCTGATCTTCTCCACTCTGTCTCCGTGGAATTCCACTCTCAAAGCGGTTTCCCTGTAAGCCGGATATATCTCGACCGTATCCCCCCTGACGCGGAAACGGCCGCGTTTGAACTCGTAATCGTTTCTTTCATACTGCACGTTGACCAGGTCAAGCATCAGCCTGTCGCGGCCGTTCTCCGAACCTTTCTCCACGAACACCAGCGCGTCGCGGTAGTCATCGGGAGAACCGAGATTATAGATACAGGAGACCGACGCCACGATTATCACATCCCGGCGCGACATCAAAGAACTGGTGGCGGAAAGACGCAAACGGTCCAGCCGGTCGTTTATGGAAGCGTCTTTCTCTATATATGTATCCGTTGACGGGATGTAGGCTTCCGGCTGGTAATAATCGTAGTAGCTGACGAAATACTCAACGGCGTTGTGCGGGAAGAATTCCTTGAACTCCGAATAGAGCTGCGCGGCGAGCGTCTTGTTATGAGAGATGACCAGAACGGGGATATCCAGCCCGGCTATCACGTTCGCCAGGGTGAAAGTTTTTCCCGATCCCGTGACCCCGAGCAGGGTCTGGCGGGAATTACCGGAAAGAATTAACCGGGTGAGCTTCTCTATCGCCTGCGGCTGGTCGCCGCGCGGGCGGTAAGAGGAAACCAGCTTGAATAAAGACATTTCACCTGCCTTTTACGGCCGCCGGGATGAACTCCATACTGATGTCCGCCGATTTAACGTTATGGGTGAGCGCCCCCACGGAGATGATATCCGCGCCGGCGGCGGCGTAAGCGCGAATATTGGAAAGCGTAATCCCTCCCGACACCTCCAGCAAAGGAGCGCGCCTTCCCGCCTTGCCGCGCAACCGCACCGCTTTCTTGATATCGGCGGGTTTCATATTATCGAGCATAATGATGTCCGGCTTAAGCGAAAGCGCCATGCGGAAGTCATCCAGGGTCTCTACTTCTATCTCTATCTTCATCTTCCCGCGCGGGAACCTGTTCCTTAGCGTTGAGAACGCGCGGCTCAAATAAAGGTGCTTGCCGCTTTTCGGGCAGGCCGCCAGATGGTTGTCCTTTACCAGCACCATTTCATCCAGGCAGCTGCGGTGGTTATCAGCCCCGCCCGTGCGCACGGCGTATTTCTGCAGGGAGCGCAAACCGGGGAAAGTCTTACGCGTATCCACCACTTTGACGCCGTAGGATTTCACTTTATCGGCGTAGGCGCGCGCCTGGGTGGCTATCCCGGAAAGCATCCCTATGAAGTTTATAGCGACACGCTCTCCCTTTAGCAGCGAACGCGCCTTTCCGCTCACGCGCGCCAGTTCCGCGCCGCGCCGGACTTTTTCGCCTTCCCTGCGCAGTTTCCTGAAGGAGATCTTTCCGTCAACCTGCCTGAATACCTCGGCGGCGATGTCCAGGCCGCAGACCACCATCTCCCGGACGGCGATGAAAGAAGCCGAAGCCGAACAGCCTCCGGGCACGAAGAAATCCGTGGTAACGTCTCCGCTGCCGATATCCTCGCGCAGTGCCTGCGACACTATCCTCTCGTATTCTATATTATTTCCGCAATTCTTCATATATTCCGCGGTACCTTTCCAGGGTCTCTTTCAACTCCTGCAGTCTGGCCTTTTCTTTATCCACGATTTCCCTGGGGGCCTTGTCCGCGAAACCAGGTTTTGCCAGCATAGCTTCCTTGCCGCGGATAACCCCGGAGGTATTATTCATCTTAACGCGGAGTTTTTCCCTCTCCGCCGCGATATCCACTATGCCTTCAAGCAAAACGCTCACGTGCATACCGCCGGCCACGACGGCAGCCGAAGACGGTTTATGCTTATACCCGTTCTCAATACCAAGACCGGATATTCTCGCCAGGCGGCGTATGACCGCAGAAAGCGGCTCCAGCGACTTTGCCTGCGCCGCCGAAGAAGCGGCTATGACCGCTGGTATCTCCTTCTGCGGCGGGATATCGAGTTCCTGACGGATGTTGCGCACAGCGGCGATCACGGCAAAAATATCCTCCATAAAGGCCTCCGCCTTGCGGTCCTGGCGCAAATCCTTATGTCCCGGCCAGGCGCGCGTCATCACTGAATCGCCATCATGCGGAAGCTTCTGCCAGATCTCCTCGGTGATAAAAGGCATGAAAGGATGCAGAGCGGCCAGAAAGTTCTCCAGCACGCGCAGCATCACCGCCTGGTTCTGCCGGTCCTTCATATCAAGTTTGATTATCTCCAGGTACCAGTCGCAGTATTCCTTCCAGAAAAAAGAGTAGAGCAGGTTGACTGCCTCGTTGAAGCGGAAAGCGGAGAGCGAGGCGTCGGTTTTCTTCAGGGTGGCAGAAAGCCTGCTCAATATCCATCGGTTGACCACGTTTAAATTCTTGTCGGAAGAAACTGCGGACGCCTCAAACGCCCCTGTCCCTGGTTCAAGGCTCATCTTCACCAGGCGCGAGGCGTTCCATATCTTGTTGGCAAAATTCCTGCCCTGCTCGAACCGCTCCTTGGAAAGGTAAACGTCCTGTCCCTGGGCGGTGATAGCGATCAGGCTGAAACGCAGGGCGTCGGTGCCGTATTGCGAGATTATTTCCAGCGGGTCGATGCTGTTTCCCAGCGATTTGGACATCTTCCTGCCGTCCTTGTCCCTTACCGTGCCGTGTATATAGACGTCTTTAAACGGTATATCCCCCATGAACTCGAACCCGGCCATAATCATGCGCGCCACCCAAAAAAAGATGATCTCGGAGGCGGTGGTCAGGGTATCAGTGGGATAGAAATACGACAGTTCTTTCTTTTTCTTCTCCTCTTCCTGCCCCTGCCCAAACGGCCAGCCGAAAGTGGCGAACGGCCAGAGCCAGGAAGAAAACCAGGTGTCGAGCACATCTTCGTCCTGACGCAACTGCGCGTTCCCGCAGACCGGGCATTTCTCCGGTTTAATCCCGGATACAATGATCCCCTCATTTTCCCGGCTGGAAGGCCTGTCCGCGCGCGATGAACTATCGGCTGTGGATTGTTCCTGCCGTTTAAGACAGCTGTCGCAGTAATAAACCGGCAGTCGGTGCCCCCACCATATCTGCCGCGAGATACACCAATCCTGGATGTTCTCCATCCAGTTCAAATAGACCTTGGTCCAGCGTTTCGGATAGAACTTGATTCTGCCCTTCTTGACGGCTTCTATGGCGGGCAAAGAAAGCGGCTTCATCTTCACGAACCATTGCCTGGAAAGATACGGTTCGATTATGGTGTGGCAGCGGTAGCAGTGCCCGGCAGAAAGCTTATGCGGCTCTATCTTCTCCAGCAGGCCTTTCTCCTTCATATCTTCCAGCACGACTTCCCTGGCCTCAAACCTGTCCATCCCGGAATACTCTCCGGCAAGTTCGTTCATCCTGCCGTCCGGATGCATCACGTTGATGAATTGCAGTCCGTGCTTTCTGCCCATACGATAATCGTTGGGATCGTGCGCCGGGGTAACCTTGACCGCTCCGGTACCGAACCTGGCATCCACTTCCGGGTCGGCGATGATCTTTATCTCCCTGCCGGTCAAAGGCAAAAGCAGCGTTTTCCCGACGAGTTTCTTATAACGCCTGTCTTTGGGATTGACCGCGACCGCGGTGTCGCCAAGCATGGTCTCCGGCCTGGTAGTGGCAACCGTCACGGACCGCGAGGGATCGTCCTTCAAGGGATATTTGAGATAATAAAGATGCGCGTCCAGTTCATGGTGCGGGGCCTCCTCGTCTGCGAGGGCGGTCTGGCATCGCGGGCACCAGTTGATAATGTATTCACCGCGGTAAATAAGGCCTTTTTCGTAAAGCCGGATAAAAACCTCCGTGACCGCCCTGGAATATCCTTCATCCATGGTGAACCGCGCGCGCGTCCAGTCGCAGGATGCGCCGAGTTTTCTGAGCTGTTTTATGATGGTTGAGCCGTATTGTTCTTTCCACTGCCAGACGCGCTCCAGAAATTTCTCGCGGCCGAGGTCCTGCCTGCGCTGTCCTTCCTTCATCAGCATCTTCTCCACCACATTCTGGGTGGCGATGCCGGCGTGATCTGTCCCGGGCATCCAGAGGCTCGACTTCCCTTGCATACGCTGCTGCCGGATAAGTATATCCTGAATGGTATCGTTGAGGGCGTGTCCCATATGCAGAATACCCGTGACATTGGGAGGAGGAATAACGATGGCAAAAGGTTTCTTCCCGGGATCCGCAGAAACCCCGAAATAACCTTTATCTTCCCAGAAACCGTACCATTTGTCCTCGGTAGCCGCGGGATTGTAATGAATGGGTATCTCGTTTATATTTTCTTCCATGAATAATCTCCGGGTAAAAACCGGCTGCGGTTACGGAACGAAGCCCGTTTCGATATTCGGCAACGGTTACGACTTTAAAAACCTCAAGCCCCGGTGATTTCTGGGCGGAGGGGATTAACCGCGGGAAGCTCTATCCTTAAGCAGTTTATATTCCACGCTGTCCGACAAAGCCTGCCAGGAGGCGTCGATTATGTTCTCTGAAACGCCGATCGTATTCCAGGTATCACCGGCGTCCTGCGACTGTATAAGAACGCGCACCTTGGCGGCGGTACCGTCTTTTTCATTAAGCACGCGCACCTTGAAATCGCTCAAGTGCATACGCGCGAGGTTGGGATAGAAATCCTGGAGCGCCTTGCGCAGGGCGTTATCCAAGGCGTTGACCGGGCCGTCGCCCTCGGCTGCGGTATGCTCACGGGAACCCTTGACTTTTATCTTTATAATCGCCTCGGTGGTTATTTTTCCGTCCTGGCTGCGCTCCACCACCACCCTGAAACCTTCCAGTTCGAAGAATTTTTCGTGTTTCCTTATTTCCCTCTGCAGCAGCAGCTCGAAAGAGGCTTCCGCCGCCTCGAACTGGTATCCTTTATGCTCCAGTTCCTGTACCAGTTTAAGTAATTTCTTCGTCTTGGGGTCGTTTTTGGTCAAGTCCATTTCCAGGTCGCGGGCGCGCAGCAATATCCCGGTCTTGCCCCCGAGTTCCGAAAGCAGCATCCTGCGCCTGTTTCCTACGAGCGCCGGATCGATGTGCTCGTAAGTAGCGCAATTTTTCATCACCGCGTTAATGTGCACCCCGCCTTTGTGAGCGAACGCCGAGGTCCCGCTGTAAGGCTGGTCGTTCCTGATCGTCATATTGCTGATCTCGCTGACGAAATGAGACAATCTGGTCAGTCCTTTCAATTTGTCGGCGGGAAGACAGCGCACTCCCATTTTCAACTGCAGGTTGGCGATGATCGGAATAAGATCGGCGTTGCCGCAGCGCTCGCCGTAACCGTTTATAGTCCCCTGCGCCATGACCGCTCCCGCTTCCACCGCGGCCAGAGAATTGGCCACCGCCAGGCCCCCGTCATTATGACAGTGTATTCCGATATCGGCCTTCAACAGTGATTTCACTTCTTTAACCGCGCGCAGGACCTCTGAAGTAAGCGTTCCACCGTTGGTATCGCAGAGCACCAACACGGAGGCGCCGGCATCTCTGGCGGCCGACAAACATTGTAACGCGTAATCACGGTTGGCTTTATAGGCGTCAAAGAAATGTTCCGCGTCGTAGAAAACGGACAAACCTTTGCCGCGCAGGAAAGACACCGAATCCCTGATCATGGAGAGATTTTCTTCCAGCGTTGTCTTCAGCACGTCCCTGACGTGCAGATCCCAGGTTTTGCCGAACAGCGCGGCGCAGGAAACCTTCGCTTTCAGGAACGCCTTGAGGTTGGCGTCCTGCGAAGCCTTTATGCCCGGCCGACGGGTGGAACCGAACGCCACCAATTCCGCGCAGGCAAGCCTGCGTTTAGACATCTTCAGAAAAAACTCCATATCCTTGGGATTGGACCCCGGCCAGCCTCCTTCGATATAATGGATGCCCGCTTTATCCAGCTCCATCGCGACGGCGAGTTTATCAGAAACGGTGTAGGAAATACCTTCCCCCTGAGACCCGTCCCGCAGAGTAGTGTCGTAAATGGCCACGCTGTTCTTCATAATCGCCTCTATTTCTTTTTACTCATGCCGAATTTATCGTGCAGTATGCGCACGGCTTCTTCAGCCGATTTCTTCTTTATGATACAAGAGATACTGATGTCCGAGGTGGAAATCATATCTATGTTTATATTGTCGGCTGCCAAAGCGGCGAACATCATAGCCGCCACGCCGGGATGTGATTTCATCCCCACGCCTATCACCGAGATGCGCGCGATGTCGTCATCCTGCAGTATCTCCCCCGCCCCCACGTTCGCCGCCGCCTCTTTAGCGAGTTTAACCGCCCTGGCCAAGTCGGACTTGGCGACGGTGAAAGAGATATCGGTTTTGCGCAGGTGGCTGACGTTCTGAACGATCATGTCCACGTTTATGGATTTCTCGGCCATAAGGCTGAATATCTTCGCGGCGATGCCGGGCTGGTCCTGCAATCCGCAGACCGTTACCTTAGCCTCGTTCTTGTTCAAGGTTATTCCGCTGACCATCAACTCTTCCATATCTTTTACCTCCCTGATTATCATCGTCCCCGGCTTATCCGAGAAAGAAGACCGGACATGTATCGGCACGTCGAATTTCTTGGCGACTTCTATCGATCTGGCCTGCATGACCTGCGCGCCCAAAGAGGCCATTTCCAGCATCTCGTCGTAAGTAATGGCGGAAAGCTTTCTCGCCGACGGCTCAATCCTGGGATCGGTAGTGAATATGCCTTCCACGTCGGTGTATATCTCGCACTCATCGGCCTTCAACTCTTTGGCCAGCGCCACCGCCGTCAAGTCCGAACCGCCGCGGCCCAAAGTGGTGATATCCTGCTCTGCGGTGACTCCCTGGAACCCGGCCACGATCACGATCCTGCCCTTTTCCAGCTCCGCCCTCACTTTAGCGGGATTTATCTTCAGGATACGGGCCCTGGTATGGCTGCGGTCGGTGATAATACCCACCTGCAGTCCGGTCATCGATATCGCCTCATAACCCAGCTTGTGTATGGCCATTGCCAGCAAAGCCACGGAGATCTGCTCGCCGGTGGACAAAAGCATATCCATCTCCCTCTCCGAAGGATTGCTGTTTATCCTGGCCGCCAGTTCTATCAATTCATCGGTGGTATCGCCCAACGCGGACACCACCACTATCAGATTATCCCCGTTCTTTCTGTAGGCGGCCACCCGTTTGGCTACGTTCTGTATTCTCTCCACGTTGGCGACTGAAGAACCGCCGAACTTCTGCACTAACAAACGTCCTTTCATCTAAACCTTCCTCCCATTTATGAAATAAGCCATTAATTCATGGCCTTTATCGAAAATAAGACCGCTTTTCCGCGCCTCGCTCTCGCTGTAAGCGGCGGCGTTCCCCGGGAGGATGTCCGGCCCGTATATCCCGAAACATACCGGGTCGGCGGCGTGGCTACGCAGCGCCACCGGCGTGGGGTGGTCCGGCATTACCAGTATGCGCAGTCCCGGCTGTTTTTTTGCAGCGTCAAGGAACCTGCGCACCACCGCGTGGTCGAAACGCTCGATGGCGGTTATCTTCTGCCGCAAGTCGCCGTTATGCCCCGCCTCGTCAGGGGCCTCCACGTGAACGAAAACGAAGTCGTGATTCTTCAGCGACTTGACCCCAGCCTCGGCCTTGCCTTCGTAATTAGTGTCGTAATACCCGGTGGCTCCAGGCACGTCTATCACGTCCAGGCCGATTATGCGCCCCAGCCCTTTTAGAAGGTCCACGGCGGAGATAACGCTTCCGCTGACCCCGAACATATCGCTGAAACGCGGCATGCGCGGTTTCACACCCTGCCCCCAGAGCCAGATCATATTGGCGGGGTTCTCTTTTAAATCTATGCGCACCTGGTTGATCTCGTGCGTCTCCAGCAGAACTCGGGAATCGCTCATCAGCTTGATCAGGTGCTGCGCGCCTCCGCCTTTAGGCAGATTGCGGGAAACGGTCTGCCCGGCGATGTCGTGCGGGGGCTTGCACTCGGTCTCGTGCAATCCCAACGCCGTTCCCCCGGAGGCAAGCATTAAATGCCGGTAGCTGACGCCCGGATAGAACCTGAAATTCCCGCCGCCGATGCCGCGGTCTATGCATTTTATGAGCTGTTCCGCTTCTTGGGAACTGATATGCCCGGCGCTATAGTCCTCCAGGATGTCCCCGGAGACGGTAATCAGGTTGCAGCGAAAAGCGACATCCCCTTCTTTCATCTCCACGCCGAGATTGGCCGCTTCCAGCGGGCCGCGGCCGGCGTAATACTCCGCGGGATTATATCCCAATATGGACATATTGGCCACGTCCGAACCGGCGGTCATTCTGTCCGGGATAGTCCTCGCGACACCGAGCATCCCTTTCCTGGCGAGAAGATCCATCGCCGGGGTGTCGGCCGCCTCGATCGGCGTCTTCCCCCCGAGTTCCTGCAAAGGGTAATCGGCCATGCCGTCGGCAATCAAAACGGCGTATTTTAATTTAGCTTTCTCAAGCGGCATTCTTGGACAACCTTTCCGCTATGCAGCGCACCAGATGCACGGCCAGATTCCTCTTGGAACAGAAAGGACCGCTCAATTTGCCTTCTTTAACGATATAAGCCTCATAAAGATTGTTACGTATGGTGTTGGCAACCACGATCTCCGCTCCGCAACGCTCGGCCAGATGCACGGCTTCTTTATGCAATTCTTTTGCCGCGGCCTGGGGCTCGAATTTGAAACCCACGAGCATAAGCGCGGGATCCTGCTTCTTTATGGAATCTATGATCTTGGGAGTGGCAGCCAGTTTCAACGCCAGATTCTTTCTGCCCGATGGGATTTTCCTGCGGTGAGCGTGCCTCGGCTGGTAATCGGAGACGGCCGCCGAATGTATCACCACGTCGTATTTGCGGCGGACGAGCTCGCGCGAGAGCTTTTCCCGCAGGTCGGAAAAGAACTTGAAAGACTCGGTATACTTACTGTTAACCAGTCTTGACTCCAGCAGAGACGGCCCCAACAGCAGGCGCACGGACGCCCCCATCTTCTTGACTTCCTCGGCCAGCAGCAGACCGGTTTCCCCGGTAGCGGTATTGCTGATCACCCGCACGTCATCGATAGGGACCCAAGTCGGCCCTGCGGTGATCAACACCTTCTTGTCCTTTAACCCGTTCGTTCGCTTCTTAATCTTGGCTGTCATTTATTACGACACTCCCGCTTGATCGGTTTTTCGCGTATCGAGTAAAAACGCGGCTTTTTTCTTTGCGCGCCGCGTTCTCTCTCCCTTGATCTCAAAACCCCATTTTCTCCAGTATCTCCTTCATCTTAGCGTCAACCGTCAACGGTTTCGCCACGCTTTTGATTGCCCGGTCAGGATCTTTCAGGCCATGGCCGGTCAGGATACAAACAATGCGCAGTTTCTCTTTGCCGGCGAAGAATCCGGCCGCGGAAAGTTTCAAAAGCCCGGCAACGGAAGCGCAGGAGGCAGGCTCGGCGAACACCCCGTCTTTTGCCGCCAGCAGTTTATACGCCTCCAGTATCTCTTCATCGGAGACCATATCTATCAACCCGCCGGACTCGTCCCGGGCCTGCTCGGCCTGTTTCCAGCTGGCGGGATTACCGATGCGGATAGCGGTGGCGATCGTCTCGGGATTCTCCACTACACTGCCTCTTACTATCGGAGCCGCCCCTTCGGCCTGAAAACCCAGCAGCCGGGGCAGGGAAGTTATTTTCCCCTCCTGCTTATACTGCTTGTAGCCTTTCCAGTAAGCGGTGATGTTTCCGGCGTTACCGACCGGCATTACCTGAAAATCAGGGGCGCCTTCCAAAGCGTCGCAAATCTCGAAACTCCCTGTTTTCTGCCCTTCAATACGGAAAGGATTCAGTGAATTCACCAGGGTTATCGGGTATTTCTCCGCGGTCTCGCGCACCAGGCGCAGCGCGTCGTCGAAGTTGCCGCGCACCTGCAAAACCAGGGCACCGTGTATCAAAGCCTGGCTCAATTTCCCCATGGCGATGTGGCCGTCCGGTATCAGCACGACGCATTTTATCCCGGCGCGCGCCGCGTAAGCGGCCGCGGAAGCGGAGGTATTGCCTGTGGATGCGCAAATCACGGCGCGGGAACCTTCCTCGCAGGCCTTGGAAATGGCCATAGTCATACCGCGGTCCTTGAAAGAACCGGTGGGATTGAGCCCTTCGTATTTCAGGTAGACCTCGCACCCGGCCCCCAGCATGGAACTCAAGCGAGGCGAGAAAATCAACGGCGTATTCCCCTCGTTAAGGGTAACCACCGGCGTGGCCCCGCTTACCGGCAGATATTTTCTGTATTTTTCGATCACCCCGCGGTAAAACATGATTTTTATATCTCCTCTATACGGATAGCCACCGATTTTTCCTTTATCACATCGAGTTTGTCTATAACGGCCAGCGCGGAACGCAGTTTTTTCTCCAACGCGTCGTGCACCACCATTACAATCGGCACGGCCTGGCCGCCGCGCGCGGGCTTCTGCGTGACCGATTCTATGCTGATCCCGAACTTCGCAAACACCCCTGATATCTTTGCCAGCACGCCCGGTTTATCTTCGGCCGTCACTCTTATGTAGTACCGGCTTTCTATCTCGTCTATGCTGCGCAGACGTTTCACCTCGGCGTCGGGAGTAATATTAAGCGTGGGCCTAAACAGACCGGCCTTCATATCCTGCGCCAGATCCACCAGGTCGGAGACCACGGCGGACGCAGCGGAGAACTGACCGGCTCCGGGGCCGTAAAAAAGCAATTCCCCGGCCAGGTCGCTGGAGACGAAGATGGCGTTGAAGACGCCGTTCACGGAAGCGAGCAAATGCCCGGAACTGATCAAAGTCGGATGCACCCGCACCTCCAACGCGTCGCCCTCCTTCTTGGCTATCGCCAACAATTTGATCTCGAAACCGAGTTCTTTGGCGTAATTTATATCCTGCAGGGATACCCTGGAAATCCCTTCCACATAGACTTCCCCGATGCGCGCCATCCTGCCGAAACAAAGATAAGTAAGTATGACAAGCTTATGCGCGGAATCCATTCCTTCGATGTCGAGCGTGGGGTCCTTCTCGGCGAAACCGCGCTTCTGCGCTTCCTTGAGCGCCTCCAAGAAACCGCAGTTCTCGGCCGACATGCGTGAGAGCACGAAATTGGTGGTGCCGTTGACTATCCCGAATACCCCGGCGAAGTTATTGGCGACCAGTCCTTCTCTCAGCGACTTTATAATCGGAATGCCCGCCCCGACCGAGGCCTCGAAATAAACGCTCTTTCCCCTGTCCTGCGCCAGGGCGAAGATATCGGTCCCGTGATGGGCAAGCAGAGCTTTATTGGCGGTGACCACGTTCTTGCCTTTTTTAAGCGCCTCGGTCACGAATTCACGCGCCGGGTTTATGCCGCCGATCAGCTCCACCACGATGTCTATTTGGGGATCGTCCAGGATATCGGAGACATTGGCGGTCAACAGCGACTTATCCAGAGAAACGCCGCGCTTGGAAGAGACGTCCTTGTCGCAGACTTTCTTGAGCACAATCTCCATACCGGTCTTTTCGCGCAGCATCGCTTTCTTGTCGCGCAGTATCTTTATCATGCCGGCACCGACATTGCCGAATCCTATCAACCCTATGTTTATCTTCCTGGCGCTCATGGTACGTACCTCGCTTTTCTCGGATATTACCTGGCGTTTTTAAGATTATATTCCACCGTCCCGCCGATCACCCTGCGGTGGTGCTCGTCAACCGCGACGAACTGGATGCGGGTATCGTAGATCATGTTCTTGCTGATCTCCCTCGACTCCACCACTTTACCCATCAAAAGTATCGGGTGCGCGTCGAAAGGAAGTCTTATCTCCAGGGCCAGGTTGGTGCCCGGCTCAAAAGGGCGGTTAGTGGTCAGAAGCATTCCTCCCAGGCTAAGGTTCTTAGTCTGGGAAATGTCCACGTTATCGGCTTCATTGAAAACCCTGTAAGAAACCACGAAATGGCCGCTTGCCCTGGGATACTTACGTTTTTCTTCTCCCTTATACTGCTTCATATCGCCTCCCTTGAAATCTCCGCTGTTAGGCTTTATTACCCTGGATGTGTTCGCCGGCCGGTATCGCTACCCTGCTCCGGAACATGCCCAAATCCCCGTTTGCGAGTCTCAAGATGCGCATTTATAAACTACATAAAATTATATTATATACGCGCGCATAAATAATGTAAATAGAAAGTTAAACGAGTGGAGGTTACGAGTGGAGGTTACGAAATGGAAGAAAAACGACGGGCCAGCCGTCACTCTTTCTTCATTTGGCGGGTCATCAGATCCCTTACCGCTTTTACCGGCGACTTGCTTTTATACAGGACGCGGTATACTTCCCCGCAAATAGGCATATCCACCTTGTAACGCAGGCTCAATCCTTGCGCCGATTCGGCTGTCGGCACTCCTTCGGCTATCATCAACCCCATCTTGCGCCTGATATCGGCGAGTGTCCTGCCCATACCGATCTGTTCGCCCACGAACCTGTTGCGGCTGTCGCGGCTGATGCAGGTGGTAACCAGATCGCCCAGGCCGCTGATTCCGCTGAACGTCCTGGGTTTTGCCGACATGGCGACGCCAAGCCTGGCGATCTCCGCCAGACCGCGGGAAAGCAAAGCCGCTTTAGTGTTAGATCCAAAACCAAGACCGTCGGAGATACCGCAGGCTATGGCTATCACGTTCTTCAAGCTGCCGCCCAGTTCCACGCCGATCACGTCGTCGTTACCGTAAACGCGAAAGCTTTCGCTGATGAACAAAGATTGCAGTTCTTCGCGGACGTCCTTTCTGCCGGAAGCGATCACGGCCGTCGTCGGTATTCCCAAAGCGACCTCCCGGGCGATGGTCGGCCCGGAAAGCACGGCCACTCGTATCCTGCCGAGCTCTTCGCTTATGACCTCGGACATCCTTTTCAAAGAGCCGGACTCTATGCCTTTGACCACGCTGAGATAATCCGCCCCGCGCGGCAGGCGGCATCCCTTCATTTTGCGCAATACTCCGCGCAAGTATTGCGAAGGCACGGCCAGGACAAGGACATCGCTGTCCGAACAGGCTTTCTCCAGATCGGAAGTTATGGATATTTTACCGGGGATCTTGAATCCGGGCAGGAATTTCTTGTTCTCACGGTATCTGTTAAGATAAACCGCATACTCCGGGAAAGCGCTCCAGATAGAGACGTCGACATTCTTCCGGGAAAGCATAATGGCAAGCGTCGTTCCCCAGCCGCCATCCCCTATAAACGCTATCTTCTTTCTCTTCATACTTTAAGCCTGTTCCGGAGGAAGGGCTATCCTGGGAACCAAGACATGCCCTTCTTCCCGCGTGATGAATCTCAAACCGACCTTGTGCAACCCGTTTTCGTCCCGGCCCTCCACCCTTACCACGCAGCCGATTATCCCGCCCTGATACATGAAACATCGTTTCTCCATATCGTGACAAAAATCAAGGGTGTCCTTATCGAAAGAAAGCCAAAGGATGTCGTCCGTCTGAACATCGTCTTTTATACGGCAGAAAATGCCGCTTTGACTGATATCCGCGGTATACCCTTCCAGGAGCTTATCGATAGTCTCGCGTTTACAGATCTTATAGGCCAGCGGCGTCACGTATTCCACCCTGACGAATTCTCTTCTCTCTCTACCAGCCATGCCGTCGCTCATAAAAATTCCTCTGTCTATGTTATCTCCAGCCCGGTTTTATTGGTGCGCAGTTTGGCCAGGTCCCAACTGTATTCATACAGATGCAAGCCTTTGCTCGCCGCTATGATCTCGCCATCCTCCACGCCTATCTCCTGCGCCATATACTGCTTTACCAGCTCCAGCCCTCCCAGATTAGAAGGGAACCCTCCCCAGAGATCCCAGGAACGGAAATAAAGTATGAAATGAAGTTTTCCGTAACGCACGCGCGTGTCTATCAGGCGAAGGCACGGCGGATCATTAAGCTTTATGTCGGACGGCATGCCGATCTCCATCACCGCCTGATTCGTCCCAGGGCCTTTCTCCTTGTAGATGCGTATGACCTCCTCGATCTGGTTGACATCGAGCGGTATCTCCTTGAACATTCCGCTGCCGTCCTGTTTCACCTTCACCCGCGGCGCGACCAGCCTCTCGCCATAGGTGTAATCCTCGGTCTCGGTCTTGGCGCCGGTGAGCAGATATCCCAGGTATCCCTGGACGTAATCCATATCTGTGGGAGCCGGAATACTCATACCTTCCGGAATGATCGGTATAATCTGGTGGGATGGTTTTTTGATCTTGATCACCGCGAAATCGAATTCCAGGCGTCTCTGCCCTTCATAGCTGCCGCGGGTGATTGTATAAACATGCCCTTTATCCAGTATCTTTGACAGACACTGGAACCAGGCGTCGTCCACGTCGAAGGCATCGATAAAAACAGGCTCCAGAAATTCTCTTTCCGGCATAGGCTGGGAATACAAAGAATCGGGTAGTGAATCGTGGATCCGGAGAATAGAGTGAATACTTGAGCAACTCAATACTCCAAACCCTATATTCAATTACTGTGAGCTACTTTTTCAGAGAACCTGTCCCGCTACCTTACTCTCTTCCCTGCGGGATTTCGTCCCCTGCTTGATCTCAGAGCGAGAGAGGGGAATCGAACCCCCGTATATAGCTTGTCCCGCCTCCGTAAAGCTCCGCGGGATTTCGCTACATAAAAGCTTCCTGTACTCAAGAATGCTATTGTCCTACCGCTGATCTATCTCTGAACATCAGGAAACTTGTCCCGCCACCTTTCTCTCTTCCCTGCGGGATTTCGTCCCCTGCCTAATCTCAGAGCGAGAGAGGGGAATCGAACCCCCGTATATAGCTTGGAAGGCTATTGTTCTACCATTGAACTACTCTCGCGAATGGTGCGTCAATCTGCAAAACCATCTTGCTTCATTATATCTAATTTCGCAGGATTTCATTCTGTATTTTTTTGTTGAATTCAAATGGGCAGAGTAGGATTCGAACCTACGTAGCACGAGTGCAACAGATTTACAGTCTGTCCCCTTTAGCCACTTGGGTATCTGCCCGTAAAAAATCCGGTTCTTGGTTCTAGGTTATGGGTTCTGGGAAGACCCCTTTAATGCATTTACAAAAACAATCTACAGAAAATCCAGGATTGAATTCTTTGTTTTTCCCAGAACCTAGAACCCAACACCCAGAACCTGTTTTTATAAGTCGGGGCGACAGGACTTGAACCTGTGACCTCTTGAACCCCATTCAAGCGGCCGCCACTGATACTTTGTCGGCCTGTCCGCCTACGTTTTAATGGCGGACGCTCTAGCCAAGCTGAATTCCTTTTAATCCCACCGGAATCTTAATGCTACCCCCGACTTCATTTTGAAAGAGCTATTATATAACTATTATTAAATTTATGGTCGGGGCGACAGGACTTGAACCTGTGACCTCTTGAACCCCATTCAAGCGGCCGCCACTGATACTTTGTCGGCCTGTCCGCCTACGTTTTAATGGCGGACGCTCTAGCCAAGCTGAATTCCTTTTAATCCCACCGGAATCTTAATGCTACCCCCGACTTCATTTTGAAAGAGCTATTATATAACTATTATTAAATTTATGGTCGGGGCGACAGGACTTGAACCTGTGACCTCTTGAACCCCATTCAAGCGCTCTAGCCAAGCTGAGCCACGCCCCGTAATCTTTTATCAAGGCAGGCTCGCCGATGTTTCAATGGCGGCCCACGCCCCGTAAGTCTATTGCAAAAATAACAAATCTTATTACATTCAAGCGGCCGTCACTAATACTTTGTCGGCCTGTCCGCCTACGATTTAATGGCGGACGCTCTATTCAAGCTGAGCCACGCCCCGTAATCTTTTATCCAGGAAGCCTCGCCAATGCTCCTATGGCGGGCGCCCAGTAGTCAATATATAATAACACCCTGCGCAAAACCCGGTTGGGCCTGCTTCAAAGCCTCAAATTGCATGATTTTCGTGAGTATTAAATATATCAGAACTTTCCAAGGGTGTAAAGAAAGATTTTGGGGATAGACAGTTAGAAACGAGGAACTATCGTATAATTAAGTATTGTGTCCCCGGAATTAGAAAAGCCGGCGAGAGGAATCGAACCCCCGACCCGCTGTTTACAAAACAGCTGCTCTACCAACTGAGCTACGCCGGCGTGAAAGTTTGCTGAACGGATAATGTGAAAGGAACGGAGCGTTTGTTCCGCTTCCGGCGGAATGGCGATAACGATAACCGCTTTGTCAAACCTTTAACATGCTCTTGATCGCTTGTGGGATTTTATCAATAATATCCCCGGCAATCAAGCTAATTTTTGTCTTCTCCGCCGCCGCCATATCCCCTGCCAGGCCGTGCAGATAGACGGCGAATTTGGCTGCCGTGAAACAGTCCAGCCCCTGTCCGATGAAAGCGGCCAGCATTCCGGCCAGAACGTCCCCGGAACCTGCGGTAGCCATGCCGGGATTACCGGTATTATTGATATAACATCGGCCGTCCGGCCCGGCAACCACGGTACGATACCCCTTGAGCACTACGGTGACGCAGTATTTGCGAGCGAAATCGCTCGCCGTCTGTTTCCTGCTCCCCTGTATCTTACTTACGCTCAACCCGGTCAATCGGGACATCTCCCCGGGATGCGGCGTGATCACCAGCCCCCAGCGCCCGGCCGGACGCATCAACTCCGGCCTGCCCGCAAAAGCGTTCAGGCCGTCGGCGTCGAGTACCTTGGGAAGAAGGATCTCCCGGACAAGTTTCACGGCCAGGGCGCGTGTCCCCGCAGCCTGTCCCAGGCCCGGACCGACAAGCAGGACATTACAGCTATCGGCGAACTTTCTTATGGGAGAAAAACTGGAAGAAAGGAAAACGCCTTTGCCGGCATCCGGCAAAGGTAAAGTCATCAATTCAGGCGTTTTTTTACGGATAACGGCGTTGTTAATGGATGCCGGGACGACGAGGGTGACCAGTCCGGAGCCGCTACGCAAGGCAGCGTGGCCGGAAAGAAGCGCCGCCCCGGAAAACCCGGCAGAGCCGGCCACGATCAGCAGGCGGCCGTAATCACCTTTATGAGAATCAGTTTTCCTTTTCGACAATCGCGTTGGCAACCGCATAGCTTTTCACGTGGGAAATGGAAACATGGACTTTTTTACCGCAGGCCTTGCCGTTTAAAATACGGCACCAGGGACGTCCTTCTTCGTCGTTGACTATCTGCACGTCTTTCCAGGTCAGGGAACTGTCGTTGAACGCCTTGAATACCGCCTCCTTGGCGGCGAACCTGCCGGCCAGGTGCTGGTAAAAACTGGCATGTTTCTCGGCGTTCTTAAGTTCCTCCCCGGTAAACACCCTCTCCAGGAACTGCTTACCCCAGCGTTCCACCGCCTGGCGCAGGCGCCTCACTTCGGTAATGTCCACACCGGTGCCTATTATAGCCATATCAGCCGCCGATCAGTTCTTTCATATCTTTTACCGCCCGGACGATGCCGGTGATAACGGAGCGGCAGATGATGGAATAACCTATATTGTATTCCTCTATCTGGCGGATGGAAGTGACCGCCTTGACATTACGGTAGTCAAGCCCATGCCCGGCGTAGATACGCAGGCCCTTCCCGGCGCCGTAAACTGCGGCTTCTTTCAATTCCCGTAACCGGCGTCTTACCGCGGCAGGCGAGGCGGCATTGGCGTAACTGCCTGTGTGCAGTTCCACCGCTTTTACTCCGCATTTTACCGCGGCGTCTATCTGGCGTTTCAGAGGATCGATAAACAGGCTGGGCTCGGTTCCGGCGGAACGCAATTGTTCGACCGCTTTCCTGACGCGCGCAAACTGCGCGCAGGCGTCAAGGCCGCCCTCGGTGGTAACTTCTTTTCTTTTCTCGGGCACTAATGTAACCTGGTCAGGCCGGACTGTGCAGGCCACAGCCACTATATCCGGGGCCAGTGACATCTCCATATTAAACTTAACGCGCACCGTCTGTCTGAGCAAAAAAATATCCCTGTCGTTGATATGCCGGCGGTCCTCGCGCAGATGGGCGACTATAGCGTCGGCGCCGGCAGACTGGCAAAGCACGGCCGCGTAAACAGGATCCGGCTCATCCCCGGAACGCCTGATCTGTCTGACGCTGGCCACGTGATCTATGTTTACACCCAGACTGGACATCCGCCCGCGTCTCCGTTTTAGAATTCCATATTGATAATTTCTCCGCGGACATAAAGCCATATCATTACAGCCAGCAGCAAGGCTGTCAACAGCAGCCACGGATGCTGCCTGAACATGATCCACGACCTGCGCGCGAAATTTCCTTGTGTTTTATGCTTTTTAAGCATCATCCGGCTCCGTCATAAATTGTTTGGCTTTACGCACAAGTTCCTCCCTGCTTAAATCCCTGTACATCCTACCCCGGTAAACAAGAGAAATATCGTTCCTCTCTTCAGAGACCACGAAGACCACCGCGTCCGTTTCCTCGCTCAGGCCGAGCGCGGCGCGATGACGGGTGCCGTAAATACGGTTCAGGTCCTGGTTGTCGCTCAAGGGGAATATAGATCCTGCCGAGGCCACCCTGCCGTTGCGGATAATCAACCCCCCGTCATGAAGCAGACTGTTCCGGGTAAAAATCGTTTCTATAAGTTCCGATGATACTTTGGCGTCTATCTGAACGCCGTTTTCTATGTAGGCAGTGAGGGAATCGTTCTTTTCCAGAACGATCAGGGCTCCGCTCTTGTAACGGCAGAGATTGTCGGCGGCACGGCTGGACTGGTCAAGCACAACATCAAGTTCCTCTTCCCGGAAGGTATTGCTGAAAAGATGACGCTGGCCGAGCCTGGCCAGGCCGCGCCGTATCTCCGGATGGAAAATCACCAGGATGGCGATAACCGAGATGCCGAATAACTTTGTGATCAGCCAGCTCAGAACCGTGAACTCGAATCTCTGAAAGAAAAGGAACGCCACCAGGAGCACGATTATGCCGCGTAAGACCTGCAGCGCCCTTGTTCCCTCGAAGAAAAGCAAGACGTGATAGATAAACCACCAGAGGATGAATATCTCTAACAGAGCTTTCCAGGTTATCGTGCTAAGGATGTAATCCATTTATCATCTTCCTGTTGACTAAGGTAAATCCCGCTCAAAAGCCGGGGATTTCAGGGCGAGGGGATTAAAAGAACGCGCGTTGCTATACTTATCTTATTGCCTCCATTACTTTGAGCGCTTCTTTGACGGCTTTGACGTTGTGCACCCGCAGGACATCGGCGCCGCGCTCGGCAGCCATCACGGCCGCCGCGAGCCCGGCGTTGTCGCGTTCCCGAGGAGCCGCTCCTTTGAGTATCTTGCCGAGAAAGGTTTTCCTTGAGACCCCCACCAAAAGCGGACGGCCGATGGCGCGCAGTCCGCGCAATTCTTTGAGCAGTTCGATATTATGTTCGGGCAGTTTACCGAAGCCTATGCCGGGGTCGATAAGTATTCCATCCCGCCTTACTCCGTTTTCAAGGGCCTTTTCCAAGGCGAGCGATAAACAGGCGAACACTTCTTTCGCCGCGTTTCCGTAAGATGCCGATCTCTGCATCACCGCCGGGGAACGGCCTTTCATATGCATAATGACCACGCCGGCGCCGCTTGAGACGGCAAGTCTCATCATTTTCGCGTCTCGCAGGCCGCCGATATCGTTTATCAACACGGCGCCGCTTTCCAGCGCGCGCGCCGCCACTTCCGGTTTGCGGGTATCTATAGAAACCGGTATCTTGAGCCTGCCGCAGATACGCTTTACAGCTGGTATCGTCCTGCGCAGTTCCTCGCGCAGAGAAACTGCGCGGCTTCCCGGCCGCATGGACTCACCTCCGACGTCTATTATATCGGCTCCTTCGGCGGCCATCTGCTCGGCGCGTTCCGCCGCCGCCATATAGTCTATCCCTCCGGAATAGATACCGTCCCCGCTGAAAGAATCCGGGGTGAGGTTTAATATCCCCATAACGTATTTGCGGCGGCCCGGATAGAGGGTGTATTTACCGAGTTTAAGTCTGTATTCGTTCCTGAAATAATTCTCCAACGCTGCGGTTATTCCGTCCGACAAGGAAGAAAGCCCCAGCGGCTGAAGTTTAAGTTTCTCGCGCAGGCGGTTGAACTGGGCAAGACTGCCGATCAAAAGGCACTCCGTTTTCCTGCGCCCACCGCTGATGGCGTGGCGCGGGACAGCGGCGTCGCCGCCGCAGGAAAGCATTTCCTGTTTAAGGATGTTCGCGCAGATACAGCTCAGATCGTCGGCCTTAAGCAATATGCAGGAGGCCTTGGGGAGCATTATTCCGATACCGTAGGCATCGACCCCCATGCGGGACATTTCGTTTCCGGCGGCAGCGGGGTCCCCGGAGTTCAGAAAACGCAAACGCATAATTTTATGCCGTGGTTGGAGTTCCCGTCGAAGGCAGCTCACTTGCGGCAGGTTTGTCGTCTTTTTTCATGCCGAGCAGAGCTTTCACCTCTTCTCCGTCCAGAACTTCTTTTTCCAGCAGTTTATCAACCAGTGACTTCATTTTTTCCTTATTGGCGGAGAGCAGTTCCTTGGCCCTCAAATATGCCTCGTCGACTATATTCCTGACCTCCTCATCTATCTGCCTTGCGGTCTCGTCGCTATAATTGCGCTCTTCCATCAGGTCCCTGCCGAGGAAAACCAACCCTTCCCTTTTTCCCAAAGTCACGTGCCCGAGTTTATCGGACATGCCGAACTGGCAAACCATGCGCCGGGCGGTCTGCGTGGCGACCTCCAGGTCGTTCTGCGCCCCGGTGGTGATCTCTCCAAGGTTGATATCTTCCGAGGCCCTGCCGCCCAGCATAAGCGTGATCTCGGCAATCAATTCCTTCCTGGTCCAGTAATGCCTGTCTTCCATCGGAGGGGTGAAAGTATACCCGCCTGCCAGGCCGCGCGGTATTATGGAAACCTTCTTCAATTGGTTCACTTCCGGCAAAAGCAGAGAAAGCAGCGCGTGCCCCGCTTCATGCAGGGCGGTAATCTCTTTTTCTTTCTTCGACATCAGCCGGCTCTTTTTCTCCGGCCCCATTAAAACCCTCTCCACGGATTTCTCGAAGTCGGACTGTTCCACCGCATCCTTGTTGAAACGCGCCGCCAACAGGGCCGCCTCGTTGCAAAGATTGGCGAGGTCCGCCCCGGAGAAACCGGGCGTCTGCCCGGCCAAAGACTTAAAATCCACCGATGGAGAAACCTTGATCTTCCTGGTATGCACGAGCAGTATCTCCTCGCGGCCTTTTATGTCCGGGAGATTAACCACGATCTGCCTGTCGAACCTGCCCGGACGCAGCAGCGCCGGGTCAAGCGTGTCGGGACGGTTGGTGGCGGCGATAAGGATCAACCCTTTCTGCGCGTCGAACCCGTCCATCTCCACCAACAGCTGGTTCAAAGTCTGCTCTCTCTCGTCGTGCCCGCCGCCTATGCCGGAAAATCGAAGCCTGCCCACCGCGTCTATCTCATCGATAAAAATGATCGCCCCTTTACCGGGCAGCTGCGCTGCCCGCCGGCCCTGGTCGAAAAGATCGCGCACGCGGCTTGCGCCTACGCCGACAAACATCTCCACAAAATCCGACCCGGAGATACTAAAGAAAGGGACACCTGCCTCGCCGGCCACTGCTTTCGCTATCAAAGTCTTGCCGCAGCCCGGAGGCCCGACCAGCAGAACACCCTTGGGTATTTTGCCTCCCAGGCGCTGAAACTTCTTAGGATCCTTCAAAAATTCGATAACCTCTTTGAGTTCCTCTTTCGCCTCATCCACTCCCGCGACATCGTTGAAAGTGACCTTCTCTGCGCCTTCTCCTTCGCTGTGCATCTTGGGCCTGATCTTGCCGAAAGTCATTATTCTGCTGCCCAGTTGCTCTCCCCGGTTGGCCATCATCCACCAGAGCGCGATCAACAGTATGATCGGACCGAAACTGAAGAAAAACGTCGGCCAGAAATTACGCAGAGGTTTGACGTCAAAACTCTTGACGTTCTCCCGTAAAAGCTTCAGCAGCTCCTGGTCGTTCTCCGGTATGGTCAATTTGAAACGCGCTCCGTTGGAAAACTCCCCCTGGATTTCGTTCTCCATTTTGACCGCCGACTTTATCCTGGCCGGGTCTTCCTTGAGAGTGCGATAGAATTCCCCGTAAGCCACCTCCTGCGGGATCCCGTGCACGGAGACGTTTAGCGAATTTATCATCAATATAAAAGCCAAAACGGCCAATATCCAGCCTAAAGGAAACCGCATATTGTTGTAGGGGCTTTTATTAAACTGCCTTTTATTCCCATTGGATTTCTTCATAATAATCGACTCCGGTGGTTTTCAAGAGGGGACCGCAGCGGTTAATGCGGCTCCCGGTTCATGGTGGGGAACTAAGATTTCCGACCCTGTTAATTATATCCGCAACGAGCTGTTAAAGCAAGCATTTACTTATTGCCTTTTGCCTTTCCCGGCGGGATCGGCGAAAATACAGGGACGCGCCGCGTTTTTCCACAAAATATCCCTTAGGCAGGTTGACCACCGAACCGGAAGGCCGGTTGAACAGCATATCCTCTATCTCTTCCATATGTTTGGAGGTGATCCTGCGGGTTGACCCCTGCAGCGCGCCGATCCGCAGTCTGATCACCATACGCCGCAAAGATGGATGCATGCGCAACAGTGAAAGGGTCTTGAGCGGCGCCGCTCTATTATCCCCCGCAACAATACGCGCCCGGGAAAGAATATAATCATAGTCGCAGGAGACATTTTCGGCCAGGCTGTTCAGGATTTCCTTGACCCGCGGATTGTATTCTTTCGCCAGCAAAGGTATAAGCTTGCGGCGCAGTTTATTGCGTAAGAACGACTCATCGCTGTTACTCGGGTCGCGGAAAGGACGCAGATTAAGATCCCGCAGGTAGCGTTCAATTTCAAGGCGTTTCACTTCCATCAACGGCCTGACAAAAACACATCCGCCCAATTCTTTTAAAGCGGACATACCGGAAAGCCCCGCGAGTCCGCTGCCGCGCAGTATGCGCATCAAAACCGTCTCCGCCTGATCATCCATGTTGTGCCCCAGGGCGACCCTGCGGGCCTTGAGCTTTTTCGCCAGCCTGCGCAGGAAATCCAGCCTCGCCAGGCGCGCGGCCTCTTCCAGAGAACCTTTACCGCCTCTTAGTTTGATCACATCGCCTCCGCCGGCATAAAAAGGCAGCCCCATTTGCTCCGCTATCTTGCGCACGAACACCGGCTCGCGGTGTGACCCTTTTCTAAGCCCGTGGTCGAAATGCGCCACCTTGAGATCCAGGCGCAAATCCTCCGATAATGAGCGCAAACAATAAAGCAACGCCAGCGAATCAGGGCCTCCGGATACGGCTACGATCACCCTGTCGCCGGGACGAAAAAGAGAATACTTCCTGATCGTGGAGCGAACGGTTCGAATTATCATAGATTATGCGGTTTGAGTGAACTGACAATATCTCGGGCGGAGAATTCTTATTTCAAAGGAGGTTTCTTCAAGGAGTAAGGTTATTGTAATAATAATCCCACCCCCACCCCACCAATTGGCTGCTGTCGAAAACCAGAGGGGTCTCGCCTGCGGAGGGATCATTCGACGCGTTAGGCACGTAATACACCTCCACCAGCCTGCCGCCGTTTTTCATCATTTCCATACGATAAGTACTGGGCTTGAAGAACCCTCTGCTGCGGCCGGAGAGGCCCTCGCCAAGCAGAACATTCAACGCCACGCCCGGGCTCATTCCGCGGACAAGCATGGAAGTCCGCAGGTTGCCTTCTCCGCGCCCGCCTGAAGACCTCACATTAACGGGTTTAGACTCCGTACCGCTTAACGCGGACGGATCTCTCAAGCTTAAACCGTCATCCGGAGGCAACAGGTTGGATGGAGAGAAAAGATTGGGGTCCGTCAATAAAGGAAATGTTTCACAGCCGGTGAATAGAACGGCGGTAAAAAGATACAAACAACAAACCACCGCGCCAAGATTCTTCAACAAAAGATATTGCGGCATAGTGGATATAATCTTAGCATTCCGGCAAACAAGAGTCAATGGATATGTAAAACGAAGAAGAGTTCCCCCTCCGCAATCATGCCCGGCTCGAAAGCCGGGGATTTCTGCGGTTTGATCAAGAATTAGCCCAGGCAAAAAAACAGCGCCATATTTAATCAGCGCCGCCGTATTCTTTATTTTGTTAGGAAAGAACGGGAAAACCACCGAGCGTTAATGCATCTTCGTTTAGCCCAAGGCAAAACTGGTGGCGGAGAGTGGATTTAAACCACCGACCAAGCGGGTATGAGCCGCGTGCTCTATCAGGCTGAGCTACTCCGCCAAGCTTAAATATCAATCTTCGATTCAAAAAAGTTTATATGGAAAGTGGATTTTTGAGCACCTTTTCCCTTATCCAGAGCGAAATCCCGCTCTTTATAAGCGGGAAAACCACCGACCAAGCGGGTATGAGCCGCGTGCTCTATCAGGCTGAGCTACTCCGCCGCAAAAACGTTGTTTAGTTTAGCACAAAACAGCCTCTAATCAAGAGGAAAATGATAGTTGTAATTCCGGGGACACAATAAATATTATGTCCCCGGAATTAAGTATTGTGTCCCCGGAATTAAAAACTCATTGCGCCTGCTGGCCGCGCATGACCGGGCAACGGGAGCGGGTAATACTGTAGTTTTTGCCGGCCTCGTACGAACCTCTATTAAAACATCTGTATCCGCTCCCCCTGCACATACTGCATAGACCGCTGAGAAACAGGCCGGCGAATACCAGCAAGAGGAACGCGGCGACTAAATACCCGAATATTTTCAATCTTCTATCGGAGCATTTGGAAACGGTGAACAAAACAAAGAAACTTATTGTCAGCGATATTGAAGCCGGTATCAGATTCAAACCTTTTACGAAACACATAATACACACCTCCTTCTTCCCGGTTTAAAACACCTCTTCCCGCCGCCGGTTCTCATTTACCGCGAAGTTCGCTCAAGACCCTGCCCCAGAGCGCCTGAATTTGTTTGAGAGTATCGGTCCCGGAATCGCGTTCTCTCGCGTAAGACAAGTACTCGTTGAACTTCGCGTTTATCCGCGCATCCGGGACGGCGTCTATCAAAGAACACACCTTACGGCCGTTCCAGGTCTTTAGAACCGCCAGCATCTCTGCCCTGGACATCTTTTCCCGGAGCCCGTAGGACTTCTGCAATCCCTGCACTTCGGAAAGCATGGCGTAAACCTCCCTGTACCTGGCGGAGAATTCCGCGTCGTCCATGGCTTCTATCCGCTGCGATAAACGGCGTATTCCGTCCTGGCCGACAAGCGCCTTGGCCAGCGCCTTGAAAGAAACCGCGATGGCCGTTGCGCCCGCCCCTCCTCCTTCAGCGCATAAGCCGCTCCCGGTTGAAAAAAACATCAAACAGACGGCTGCGAAGGCGGCTCCAGTAAAACAAAACTTCATTTCAGGTTTTGAAATGATCAAGTATCTTGTTCAGATGGTCGGTAATCTGCTTTAATTCGCTGAAACAAAGCCTCTTATGCTCGACGACCTCGTTCCCGGATATGCTGTCCAATTTGCTCTTGAGGGCATTAAAATCTTCCTTGAGCACGTTCAATTCCGTCCGTATCTTCAATATCATACGGTTGAAGACGTTGGCCAGTTCCTGCAATTGGTCAAGTTTACGCAGCTTGAAATCCGCGCTGAAGTCGCCCTCTTCAAGCGACTGCATGATCTTGCGGAACCGGTATAACGGCCCGGCGAGCTTGTGCGAAAAAACCAGCGTTGTGAAGATAGTAAAGAGGCTGACCACGATCATTACTATGAGCACTGTCTGCAGCAGCATTGGCAGAAGCAGATCGGCGGTAGACTTCACCACCACCCTGGAATTCTCGACGGTGATCGAAGTATACCTCAAAGAAAGAAAATATATAAGCCCGATGGTCAAGGCGCTGCCGGCCGCGACTATGCCGCAAAATTTCATGATGAATTTGGACTGAAAACCGCGGTCAATGAACAACTGCCTGCGTTTGCTCTCTCTCTTCCCGGTCTTCTCTTTCTCCATAAAATCCCCCTTCCATTATATGTTACGTGGTATGGAGCCCTCGGAACAATTCTTCGGCAAGCCTTGACAGTAAGGCTGTCGAACTGCTCAAGGCAGACGCCCGCGGCTCTTCTATTTTTCGGCGAAGCTAATACTTCACCCGTACACAGCGTATATTCACACAAGTGAATACTTAGCCTTCCGATTGGCTAAGGTATCACACAAGTGAATACTTAGCCTTCCAATTGGCTAAGGTATCACACAAGTGAATACTTAGCCTTCCGATTGGCTAAAGTAAATCCTCCTTTTAAGCCGGGGACTCCCGCGTTTTGCTCAAATGCCGGCCGCGAGCGCTTTCAATTTTGCGATGATCCGCGGCAGAAAAATAATGACGCCCACGGCGACCGAATT
>Ga0302250_1000555_pt1 | contig 35557 bp, 31 predicted proteins | sample AAG_RA_Asp_MG_FD_193536 | JGI IMG/M metagenome (GOLD analysis project Ga0302250, IMG submission 193536) | Enriched activated sludge microbial communities from anaerobic digester in WTTP, New Holstein, Wisconsin, United States - AAG_RA_Asp | ecosystem: Engineered > Bioreactor > Anaerobic >...
CGGCATCGTATTCGGCTTCCGCCAGATCGCCGAAGGCGATCATCGCACGGCTGTGGATACGACGCCACGGCTGGGTGGAATGGAGCCTGAAGCGTACGGTCATGTACAGCGCGACGAGCAGGAAGGGTACATACAGCGCCCAGACTACCGGGCCGCTGAGGAGGTTGATGCCGATGCCGCAGGCGACCACGGTAACGATCGATGTCCAGCCAAAGCCGAAAAACCACGAAATCCTCATCCCGATGCGTCCTGCCTGGGTCAGGCTTCTTTTTTGCGGAAGAGCCCTCGGATCGCGCCCATGATCTTGGGGTTCGAGACGATGGCAGTCAGCAACATTATTGCAAGAATGACCAGCGATACCGTGTTGGTCACCATTCCTTCGAAGAAGGCGGGGGCGCTGCCGCGTGTCAGTTGGACACCACGCCGGAAGTTTTCGTCGATGATCGGTGTCAGGATCACGCCGAGGACCAGCGGGGCGACCGGGTAGTCGTAGCGTTTCATGAAGTAACCGAGGATGCCGAAGCCGATCATCCAGTAGATATCGGTAATGCTGTTCTGGATCGAATAGCCACCGACGAAGGTCAGCACGACGATGATCGGGATGATGTAAGGCTTCGGGATCTCGACGATCTTGCTGAACGCGCGGATGCCGGTCATGCCCCAGACGTAGAGGAAGACGTTGGCGACCAGCAAGGAACCGACGACGAACCAGAAGAACTCAGGTTGCTCGCGCATCAGCATCGGGCCGGGGCGCAGGCCGTGGATGATCAGCGCCCCGATCAGCACGGCGGTCACCGAGTCGCCGGGAATGCCCAGTGTCATCATCGGGACGAAGGCGCCGCCGATCGCGGCGTTGGCGGCTGCTTCCGGGGCGATCAGTCCTTGATAGGCGCCGTGGCCGAACGGCTGCGGGTACGGGTTCTTGACCGTCCGCTTGGCGTGGTCGTAAGCCATCAGGGCAGCGATGTCACCTCCCGTGCCGGGGAGCGCCCCGACGATGACGCCGATGGTCGATGCGCGTAGTGTGAGGAACATGTTGTCCCAGACCGCCGACCATTCCGGGGTGATGCGCGAGATGCTCTGCTTGACCGGTACGGCCTTGGTCTGCAACTGCATCAACGCCTCCGAGATACCGAAGGTGCCGATCATGATCACGACGAAATGGATGCCGCCGAGCAGATTCAACGTATCGAAAGTCATCCGGCCCTGGCCGGTTTCAGGGTCCATGCCGATCAGACCGACGACGATGCCAATGAATGCGGCAATCAGCGCCTTGAGCATGTTGCCCTCGGCGAGACTGCCGACCAGGAACAGTCCCATGAAAGCGAGCAGGAAGTAATCGCGCGCCTGGAACACCAGGGCCAGTTGGGAAATGAGCGGGGCGAACAAGGCCAGGACGACGATGCCGAAGAAGTTGCCGATCACCGCTTGCGTGGTCGAGAGGCCCATGGCCTGGCCGGCCAGGCCCATCTTCGCCAGCGGGAAGCCGTCGAAGGTGGAGGCAACCGCCGCGGGCGCGCCGGGAATGTTGAGCAGAATGCCGGAGCGGGCACCGCCATAGACGCCCCCGGTGTAGATGCCGACCATGACGGCCAGCGCCGGGAGCACTTCCCAGGAAAACGTGAACGAAATCAGCAGCGATACGGCCATCGTTACCGACAGGCCGGGAATCGCCCCCACGTAGAGTCCGACGAGCGTTCCGCCGGCGATCCAGCCGATCAGGCCGAGACTCATGAAGGGCTGAATGATGCCTTCCAAACCGTTGTACATGATGTTCTTTCCTCTTGCGGGGTCAGGGCAGAACGACCCGGAACAGGGTCGAGAAGATGAGGTACAGCGCAGCGAGCGTTCCGGCGGACACGAGCACCTTGAGCCAGAATTTCTTCGGATCGAGCAGGTACATGGTCGTCAGCAGGAAGAGAAATGTCGCCGGAACGAAATGGATGGCCTCGACGATGAATCCGTAGATGGTCAGCGTCACCATCAGGATGACCACCTCGCGGTCGAAAAGGTGATGTGCCAGATCCTTGAGGCTGCCTTCCTTGTAGCCCTGCCGGAAAAACTGGATCGCCAGGCCGAGGATCATCAGGATGGTCAATCCACCGACGAGTTGCGGGATGCTCCCCGGGCCGGCGCTGTGTCCCTGGAAGATGCCCTCGCTACGCAGGGAGTCGACGAAAAGCGCGACGCAGATGATCAGCAGCAGGATCATCATCTTGTATTCACCTTTTGGCCGGGAATGGTCGGCTACGACGGTTCCGTCTTTGGCGTGTTCTGACATGGAGACAACCCTTTTCCTGTTTGTTGACGTGATTTCCGATGACGTCTTTATGGTTCAAAAAACGTTGTGCAATGCACGGACATTTCTGCAAACGCATTAAAGGAATTCAAAGCGGTTCTACTTTGATTCCGGGAAGGGATTCTTGTGCGGATGCCGTTGCCGTGTTTCTGCAACAGGCAAGGGTTCGATGCTTCGCAGGACATTAGTTGTCTTGCGCTGCCATGAGGGGCAGTCAGACGTGGAAGCGTCCACGCCATTATCAACCCGTGTCGTCCGTACCATTCAACCCTTCCTTTATTGTATCCGGATGGCCGGCTTCGCCGTGCTCATCTGGTGTTTTTGTGTGGCGACAAGTTCGCATGCGTGGAGTATCGAGTCAATATGTCGATTCCGATAGAGGTCATCGTCCCATGAAATGAAGGATCAAGATCTATCGGCGGAATCGATAAAGCAAAGCCCGCCGTGTTTCCATCGGCGGGCTTTGCGGTCTGCGAGGTTGGCGACGGTTGCTTAGCCGCAGCTGCCCACCGCACCGCAGGCCGTGCAGAAGTCGCAGCCGTCCTTGCGGATCATCGTGAAATTGCCGCATTCGCCGCACAGCTTCCCGGCCGTGGGCTTGGGCGCGGTGCTGTTGGTCGGCGTCTCCAGGATGCCCATCTGCTGCAGCGGGAAACCGTTTTCATCGAGGATCCCGAGCATCGCGTAGCGGTGGATGATCAGGCTGGCGATGTAGGCGACCGTCGACGGATAGGTTTGCTGCTTGCGGGTCCCCGGCACGAAGGCCATGAAATCGCCGAGAGGCTCCGGGTAGTCGAGAAGCTTGCGGAGTTTCATGCCGATCCACGCCGGATCGAGCACTCGCATGTCGAGCGAAAGCAGTTTGGTCAGACCGTCGAGCGCGCGCGGATAGTTGCCGGAGAGCCACACCGAGTAGGGGCGTGTGACGCCGTCGGGCAGGGTGATTTCCTTGAGACCGAGAACGAAGTCTTCGTTCGTCGCCGGGTTGAAGATGTCGACGGTCCAGGACAATGTGCCATCGGTGCCGGTTTTCGGCTCCTTCAGGCTGAACAGGGCATCGAGAACCGGGGTCGGGCCTTCGTTGGCGAAGGCGCCGAGCTGCTCGACCCGGTATTCGATCAGGCGGGCCATCGCCGAGACGACTGACGGCATGCGCTTGTGTTCGCCGTGCGGGGGGAAGGGCATGTCGAAGCCTTCGCCGTCGGGCGTTTTGGCCAGCGATTCGAGCTTGAGCTTGAGCCAGCCGAAGTCGTTGGCGCGCATGTCCATCGACAGCGTCTTGGCGACAGCACCCAGACCGCGCGGCTGCGCCGGGCCGTTGACCCAGGCTTCGAACGGCCAGGAGCGACCTTCCTGCTCAACATGGCCGACGAACAGGGCGAACTTGCCTTGGCCGTGGTCGATCATGTAGGTCCATGCCATGTTGCCTTCCGGCAGGTTCGGGCGGCCCGGCCAGCGGAGGCTTGAAAGCACCGGGGCCGGCAGGTTCTTGATCGACAGGCGGCGGTTGGCGTCGCCGCTGACGAAATCCTGCGGTTGTTTCTTTTCTTCCGTCTGTTTGGCGGTTTCTACGGACAGCACGGCGCCGAGAACGCTGTTCGGGCGATAGGTGGCGAGGCCCTTGAGCCCGGCCTTCCAGGCGCTCATGTACAGCCCCTGGAAGTCGTCGTACGGGTAGTCGGCCGGGACGTTGACCGTCTTGGAAATCGAGGTGTCGATGTACGGGGCGACCGCGGCGACCATGTTCTTGTGCGCTTCCGCGGAGATTTCCAGCGCGGTGACGAAGTAGTCCGGCAGGTTCTCGATGTCGCCGCCGAGGTGCTTGTACAGCCGCCAGGCGTAGTCTTCGACGGCGTATTCCTTGATCGTGCCGTCGGCCATGCGCTTCTTGCGGTTGTAGGTCCAGGAGAAGGGCGGTTCGATGCCGTTGCTGGCGTTGTCGGCAAAGGCCAGCGAGATCGTGCCGGTCGGCGCGATGGACAGAAGGTGCGAGTTGCGCAAGCCGTGCTTGCGGATCTCCGCCTTGATCTCGGAAGGCAGGCGGGAGGCGAAGTTGCCTCCGGAGAGGTAGAGTTCCGAGTTGAACAGCGGGAACGCGCCGCGCTCCTTGGCCAGTTCGACCGATGAAAGGTAGGCCGTGTCGCGCATGTATTCGGAGATGCGGGCGGCCATCGCGGAAGCTTCCGGACGGTCGTAGCGCAACCCGAGCATGCACAGCGTGTCGCCCAGGCCGGTAAAGCCGAGTCCGATGCGCCGCTTGTTGCGCGCTTCTTCCTGCTGGCGTTCCAGCGGCCAGGCGGTCACGTCGAGGACGTTGTCGAGCATCCGGGTGGAGACCTTGATGACTTCACCGAACGCTTCGAAATCGAACTCGGCCTGGTTGCTGAAGGAATGCTTGACGAACAGCGTGAGGTTGATTGACCCCAGGCAGCAGCAACCGTAGGGTGGCAACGGCTGTTCGGCACAGGGATTGGTGGCCTCGATGACTTCGCAGTAATACAGGTTGTTATCCTTGTTCATGCGGTCGAGGAACAGGATGCCCGGTTCTGCATGGTCGTAGGTCGACTTCATGACCTGGTCCCACAGGTCGCGTGCGCGGACCTTGCGATAGACCCACAGACCGTCCTCACGCTGGAAGGCGCCGCCCGCTTTCATGTCGGAGTTCGGTTCGGCGCGATGCACCAGTTCCACGTCAGTGTCGACCTCGACGGCTTTCATGAACTCGTCGGTGACGGCGATCGAAACGTTGAAATTGGTCAGGTCGCCATGATCCTTGGCGTGGATGAACAACTCGATGTCCGGATGGTCGCAACGCAGCACACCCATTTGCGCACCACGGCGCGCGCCGGCAGATTCGACGGTTTCACAGGAACGGTCGAACACACGCATGTACGACACCGGACCGGAGGCGCGTGACTGCGTCCCCTTGACTTGCGCGCCCTGCGGGCGGATCGAGGAAAAATCGTAACCGACGCCGCCGCCGCGGCGCATCGTTTCTGCCGCTTCCGCCAAGGCGCTGTAGATGCCGGGCCGACCGTCGACAACTTCGACGATCGAGTCGCCGACTGGTTGCACGAAGCAGTTGATCAGCGTGGCGGCCAGAGGCGTGCCGGCGGCGGAGTTGATCCGGCCGGCCGGAACGAAGCCATTCTCCTGCGCCCAGAGAAAGCGCTCTTCCCATTTAGCGCGGACCTTTTCCTCTTCGTTCGCCGCCAGCGCCTTGGCGACCCGGCGACGCACATCGTGCACGCTGGTTTCTGCTCCTTTGGCGTATTTTTCGATCAGGACCTCGACCGAAATTTCCTGCTCGCCCAGTGGCGCGAATTCGGGAACTTCCGCGATTTCAGTCAGGGATAGTTGCTGCGCGTTCTCGCTCATTGTTTGCCTTTCTTTTATTGCGTGTTCGGTTGTTGCTTTTGGGTAGAAATGCCCGCGGAAATACCGCCGTCCGAGGTTGACTCGATGTCAGTCAAGCTGTTTGTCATCGACAATCGACGTGCGAAACAGGGTGTAAAGCTACTATATATAGTTTTACAAGGCAAGAAAAACGCTAAATCTAGTTGTTTGTAGGGTTTTGCGAACGCGCAAGCCACTGAAATATCTAATATTGCACTATATAAAATACTGTTTCATAATATGAATTGATGGTTAGCTGGCATGGCTGCAACCGGGCGCCTCCGGGCGCTCATGGGAGTTGATACGCTTGAGTAGCCTGTTGCAGTGGATCAGCGCGATTATCAACGTTGGGTGCGCGATAAGCGCGCAAAAGCCGGTCGGTTGAATCGACCGTGCCTTGCGCCGCGATCTAACATAGGCGGTGTTTCCGGTCGGTCACGTTCTGGTCGTTTGTGAGGTTGAAAATGCAGTGTGGCAGCCGTGCGGAGAGGTGGATTCCGGGCGGCTTTCTTTGTTCGGGGTTGATTTCAGGGGATAAAACACAATGTACGTATTCGTTTTGAATTGCGGCAGTTCTTCGTTCAAATACCAGTTGCTCGACATGTCCAACGAACATCGCGTCGCGGTCGGTCTGGTCGAGCGTATCGGCATGAAGGATTCGGTTTTGGCCTACGAGCCGGCGGGCGGCGAGAAGATCAAGGAGACTGCGGACATCGCCGATCATGAGGTGGCCATCAAAATGGTCCTCAACAAGCTGATCGATCCCGCAGTCGGTGTCATCAAGTCGCTGTCGGACATCGCTGCGATCGGCCACCGCGTCGTCCACGGCGCCGAGAAGTTTTCCGGTTCGGTCCTGATCACCGACGCCGTGATCGACGCCCTCAAGGAGAACATTCCGCTCGCGCCCCTGCACAATCCGCCGAACATCACCGGGATCGAAGCCATGCAGAAGGCGCTCCCGGGCGTGCCCAACGTCGGTGTCTTCGATACCTCGTTCCACGCCACGATGCCGCCGGAGTCCTACATCTATGCGCTGCCGTACGAGTGGTACGAGAAGCATCACGTCCGGCGTTACGGATTCCACGGCACGTCACATCGCTTCGTTTCGGAGCGCGCCGCGCAGATTCTCGGCATCGACAAGGACCGGTTCAACTGCATCACCTGCCATATGGGCAACGGCTCGTCGTTTACCGCGGTCAAGGATGGCAAGTCATACGATACAAGCATGGGCATGACGCCGCTCGAGGGGATCGTCATGGGCACGCGCTGTGGCGACGTCGATGCGGGTATCCCGAATTACCTGGCAGCGAATGTCAACATGTCGTTTGCCGACATCGACAATGCGCTGAACAAGAAATCCGGCCTGCTGGGCATTTCCGGTGTGAGCTCCGACATGCGCGATTTGCAGAAGGCTGCTGTGGAGGGTAACTCGCGCGCCAAACTGGCCATCGATGTCTTGCGTCACCGGGTGCTCAAATACATCGGCGCCTACGCCATCCAGCTCGGGCGCGTCGACGCCATCGTGTTTACCGGTGGCATCGGCGAGAACGATATAGCCTTCCGTGCATCGGTGGTCGAGCGCCTGACGACTCTTGGCATCAAGCTGGATGCCCAGGCCAATAACGTGCGCGGGCAGGAGGTGGTGGTTTCGACGCCGGATTCGCCGATCAAGGTCATGGTCGTGCCGACCAACGAGGAACTGGTCATCGCCCGGGACACCCGCGATATCGTCGCGAAATAAGCGGTTCCGGTTTCTTGTTTCCTTCCGACAAAGGCGGCAACGGCCGCCTTTGTCATTGGCGGCATTGGCCGGTTCGACGATCATTTACAATCCGCCAACGCGGGGCCGGCGAATCGCCGTGCCAAGCATGATCGGGGATACTCATGAAAATTCTCGTTTCGGTCAAACGGGTGGTCGACTACAACGTCAAGGTACGTGTCCGTGCCGATGGCTCCGGCGTCGAGACGGCCAACGTCCGGATGTCAATGAATCCCTTCGACGAAATCGCGGTCGAAGAAGCGGTTCGCCTGAGGGAATCGGGCGTGGCCACCGAAGTCGTCGTGGTGTCCGCCGGGGCGGCGCAATGTCAGGATACCTTGCGCACGGCGCTGGCGCTCGGCGCGGATCGAGCGGTTCTCGTCGAAACCGGTGCGGAATTGCAACCGCTGACGGTTGCGAAGCTGCTCAAGGCGGTGTGTCAGCGCGAGCAGCCGAAGCTGGTGCTCTGCGGCAAACAGGCAACGGACGACGATGCCAGCCAGACGGGGCCGATGCTGGCGGCGCTGCTCGGCTGGTCGCAGGCTACCTTCGCCTCGAAGCTCACGGTATCGGGTGACCGGTTGACGGTGGCGCGGGAGGTCGATGGCGGTCTGGAGACGGTCGAGTGCCTCCTGCCGGCTATCGTCACGGCGGACCTGCGCCTGAACGTACCGCGCTACGTCACGTTGCCGAACATCATGAAGGCCAAGAGAAAACCACTCGACACCGTTACCCCGGAGTTCTTGCAGGTCGACGTCACTCCCCGGCTCAAGACGATACAGGTCTGTGAACCGCCGGCACGCGCGGCTGGACGACGTGTTGCCGATGTCGCCGAACTGGTTGCTGCGTTGTCTTCGAGGGGAGTGATCGCGTGAGAGTGCTGCTGCTTGCCGAACACAACAACGACACCCTCGATCCGGCAACGCGGAGCGCTTTGACCGCTGCCCGTCAGTTAGGTGGAGACATCGACATCCTCGTAATCGGCGACGCGTGCCGCCCGGTGGCGGAAAATGCGTCGCGGCTGGCCGGTGTTTCCCGCGTCCTTTGGGTGGAGGCGGCGCATTTCCGTGAGCCTGCCGCGGAAAACCTTGCCAGTCAGGTTCTCGCCGTTGCGTCCGGTTACAGTCACGTGCTTGCTGCAGCGACGAGCATGGGCAAGAGTGTGATGCCGCGCGTCGCTGCCGTGCTCGACGTGGCGCAGATTTCCGAAGTCATCGGCGTTCTGGGCGTCGATACGTTCTCGCGGCCGATTTATGCGGGTAACGCGACGCAGACGGTGCAGTCTTTTGATCCGGTCAAGGTGATCACTGTGCGCGTCTCGGCGTTCGATGCATCAGATGAGGGCGGCGCGGCGCCGATCGAACCCGTTGAGGCGGTATCCGACTGTGGCTTGTCTCGCGTGGTGGGGCGGCAATTGACACGTACCGGCCGACCGGAGCTCGGATCGGCCGATGTCGTCGTGGCCGGCGGGCGAGGGCTGGGAAGCCGGGAGAACTTCATCGCCCTGCTCGAACCCCTGGCGCAGGAGCTCGATGCCGCGATCGGCGCAACCCGGGCCGCGGTCGACGCCGGCTTCGTTTCGAACGACCTGCAAATCGGGCAGACCGGCAAGGTGGTCGCGCCTCGACTGTACATTGCCGTAGGTCTCTCCGGAGCGATCCAGCACCTCGCCGGGATGAAGGACAGTCAGGTCATCGTGGCGATAAACAAGGACGCCGATGCGCCGATTCTCCAGGTTGCTGACTACGGCCTTGTCGGCGATCTCTTCGAGATCGTTCCGGCGTTGATCGATGCGCTGCGCTGAGAGGTCTCCTGCAGCGACCTTAAACTCGCGGAAGCGCCGGAAGGGGCGATGATAAAATCGCCCGTCGATAGTGTTGAGACGCGAAAGAGAAAGGAATTCGATGGGATACGAACAGATTGCGGCTGTCGATCTTGGTTCGAACAGCTTCCGGCTGGAGGTGGGCCGGGTCGTGGAGAACCAGATCTATCCTCTCGATTCGCTAAAGGAACCGGTGCGCTTGGCTTCCGGACTGTCCCGCGAAAAAATCCTCAATGATGAGGCGCAGCAGCGCGGACTGGAGACGCTGAGTCGTTTCGCCGAGCGTCTGCGTGGTTTCCAGCCGCAGGCCGTGCGCGCGGTGGCCACCAATACGCTGCGCGTGGCGAAGAACGCCGCCCTGTTCCTCCAGAAGGCCGAGGCCGCACTCGGCTTCCCCATCGAAATCATCGGCGGCCGCGAAGAAGCGCGCCTGATCTACATCGGCGTGGCGCACGCCATGCCGCCGACCCGGCAGAAGCGCCTGGTGGTGGATATCGGTGGGGGTTCAACGGAATTCGTCATCGGCAAGAAGGTCGAGCCGCTGCTCATGGAATCGCTGTTCATGGGCTGCGTCAGTTTCTCCCTGCGTTATTTTCCTGACGGCAAGATCGACAAGAAGCGGTTCTTCGAGGCCGAGGTCGCCGCGGCGCGGCAGATCGAAATCATCGCCAACGATTACCGGGTTTTCGGCTGGACCGAGGCGGTTGCTTCCTCCGGGACGGCCAAGGCCGTCGCTGATATCCTTGAGATCAACAATCTCAACCCGGATGGCGCGACGGGCATCACGCGCGAAGGGCTGGACAAGCTCAAATCCCAACTGATCCGCGCGGGGTCAGCGGCCGGATTGAAACTGGGTGGACTGCGTGCCGATCGTGCGCCGGTGTTCGCCGGCGGCGTGGCGATCCTCTGCGCTGTTTTCTCGACCCTGGGGCTGGCGCGCATGGTGTATGCCGAGGGAGCGTTGCGGCTTGGTGTCCTCTATGATCTGCTCGGGCGATTCCATCAGCATGACATGCGCGACACCACGGTGCAGCAGTTCCAGCGGCGCTATCAGGTCGATCTCAAGCAGGTCGCGCGTGTTGAGCGAACTGCCTTACAGTTGCTCGGGCAACTTGTGCCGATCGACCAACCCGAGCACGAAAGCGAAGTGCGTTTTCTGCGCTGGGCCGTCGGGCTGCACGAGATCGGCATCTCCATCGCGCATGGCGGGTTCCACAAGCATGGCGCCTACATTATCGGCAGTGCCGACATGCCGGGTTTTTCCAAGAAGGACCAGGAAAAACTGTCGCTGCTGGTCCTGGCGCAGCGCGGCAAAATGGAAAAGCTGCCGTTGATTCCGTCGGCAGATCCGCTGTGGCGGATGATTTTTTGTATCCGCGTGGCGGCCTTGCTGCATCGTTCGCGCGATGATCTGCTCCAGCCGCCGTTGTTGGTCAAGGCCTCTGCGTCCGGGTTCCAGATCGAAATTCCAGCCAAATGGCTGCAGGAGAATCCGCTGACCGCTGGCGCGCTGGCCGAAGAGGCGCAAAGCTGGGAAAAGGTCGGCTGGCAACTGCGCCTGCGGCGGCGTTCGGCAACAGTCGCGCAGGAGTAGCCGGATGGCCACGGCCGCCGTGGAGTTTGGTGAGACGCCCGGGACAGGAATCGTTCGACTCTCGGGCGACTGGACTTTGAGCCGGCTGCCGGTGCCGCTGGAAACATTGCAGGCACAACTTCGCGATTTCGCGGCACGAGGTGCGGCGTGGGAAATGTCGGACGTGTCGCGTCTCGACAGCGCGGGGGCCGTTGTGCTGTGGCAGGCGTGGGGAAGGCACTGGCCGACTACGCTGGTGGCCAGCGACGAACAGCAGGCGATCCTCGCGCGGGCTGCGGCAATATCGCCGGCGCTGGCTTCCCAGCGACCTTTCTCGCCGTTGATCTGGCTGGCGCGCCTGGGCTGGCTGATGCTGGCTGCAGGAAAAAACGCTCGGGACATGACCGCGCTGATCGGTCAACTGGCGCTGGATATCGTCTATCTTTGTGCGCATCCGCGCGAAATCCCCTGGCGGGAGTTTTCGGCGACCTTGTACAAGAGCGGTGCGCTGGCGCTGCCGGTGACTGCGCTGGTCGGCTTCCTGATCGGCGTCGTGCTGTCCTACCTTTCGTCGTTGCAGCTCAAGACCTTCGGTGCCGATATCTTCATCGTCAATCTCCTCGGAATCAGCGTCATTCGCGAACTCGGGCCGGTGATCGTCGCCGTGCTGGTGGCCGGGCGTTCCGGTTCCGCGATGACTGCGCAGATCGGGGTCATGCGGGTGACCGAGGAAATCGACGCCCTGGCGACGATGGGCATTTCGCGGACGGTTCGCCTCGTCCTGCCGAAGGTGGCTGCCTTGGCGGTGGCCATGCCGCTGCTGGTGGTGTGGTGCTCCGCAGCCGGCATCCTCGGCGGCATGGTCTCGGCGAATCTGGAGATGGAGCTGGCTTACGGCTATTTCATCAGTACCCTGCCGAAGGTGGTGCCGGTGGCGAACGTCTGGATCGGCATCGGCAAAGGATTCTGCTTCGGGCTGTTGATTGCCCTCATCGCGTGTCACTTCGGCTTGAAGGTGCGGCCGAATACGGAAAGCCTGTCGTCCCGAACGACATCGTCGGTGGTGGCGGCAATCACTGTGGTGATCATCGTTGACGCCGTTTTCGCGGTACTGACCCGTCGCATCGGCATGCCCGGGCTATAGCTGATGACGCCGGCGATCGAATTGCGCGGTGTGACCACGCGTTTTGGCAAGGTGGTGATCCACGATGACATCCACCTCGATGTCCGTACAGGCGACATCCTCTGCCTGGTCGGCGGTTCAGGGAGCGGGAAAACGACGTTGCTGCGCGAGATTGTCGGCCTGCTGGCGCCCACGCACGGGACAGTCCGGTTGTTCGGTCAAGCCGTGCTCGATCCCGACCCTCGGGTGCGGCGCGACGTGCGAAGGCGTTTTGGCATGCTATTCCAGCAAGGCGCACTTTTTTCGGCATTGAACGTGTTCGACAATATCGCCTTCCCTTTGCGGGAGTTGCGCATTCTTGACAAAAGCCATATCCATGATCTGGTCTTCATGAAACTGGCAATGGTCGAACTCGAACCGCGCCACGCGATGCTGATGCCCGCCGAACTGTCGGGGGGGATGATCAAGCGTGTCGCGCTGGCGCGGGCACTGGCGCTTGAACCTGAACTGCTCGTCCTCGACGAACCCACCGCCGGGCTCGATCCTGACCTGGCGGACAACTTCGTTCAACTGATCCGGACGCTGCAAAAGCAGCTGGGATTCACCGTGGCGATGGTCACGCACGACCTCGATACGCTGGCGGGACTGGCGACGCGCGTTGCCGTACTTGCCGGGCAGCGTATCATCGCTGATGCTTCACCCGCCGAGGTGCTTGACGTGGATCATCCGTTCATAAAGACCTTCTTCTGTTCCGAGCATGCCCGGTCGGTCATGCGCCGGCGGCTTTGACGCGAGGATACGCATGGAAAACCGAGCGCACGCGCTGATTGCCGGACTGTTCCTGCTGCTGCTCGGCGCGGCCGCCGTGGCGTCGCTGTGGTGGTTCAGCGGCCGAAGCGAGGACACCCGCACCTATGTCGTCGAAACCCGAAGGAATGTCACCGGACTCAATCTGCAGGCGCAGGTGCGTTTTCGCGGTATCCGGGTTGGCAAAGTGGAGATGATCCAACTCGATCCGGCAGATGCATTGAATACGCTGATTACCATCAGCGTTCGTCGGGATATCCCCATCACACGCAGTACCGTCGCGCGACTTGGTTATCAGGGCGTGACAGGGATTGCCCATATCCTGCTGGAAGATTCGGGCCGGGGCGGCGAGGTGCTGAACAGTGACAAGAGCGATCCGGCGCGGATCGCCATGCAGGATTCCTTCGTCCAGGAACTGAGCGATGCGGGCAGCGAAACCTTGCGCCAGGCGCGCGACCTGCTGTCGGGGGTGAACGACCTGCTGCGGCCGGAAAATCGCCAATTGTTGACGCAAACACTGAATCATATAGAAGCGAGCACCCGCCATGCCCGCGAAACGACGGCGCGTCTGGAGCAACTTCTCAGCGCGGAAAACATGGCCAGGGTAAATTCCGCCTTGATGCATGCCGAACAGACCGCTGCCCAAGCCGGTCCTTTCTTTGCCGAGGCACGGAATCTGGTGGCCAGCCTGAAATCGGCCAGCGAGAAATTTGAAACAGCGCTGGGGGATTCCCAGAGCGATGGTTTCGGCGCATTGGCGCCAAGGCTCAACGAACTGACCACGGAACTGTCGTCAACCTCGAACCAACTCGGCCGCGTGCTCCAGATGCTCGAGGAATCGCCGCAAAGCCTGATTTTCGGTCGCCGGAACGTCGAGCCCGGCCCGGGTGAGTCCGGATTCGTGGCGCCCGCCAAAGAACGGATCAAATGATGAAACCACTGCTTCTGATTGTTCTTGCGACGCTTGCCGGCTGCGCGGGAACACCCCGGTCCGGTGCGATCGTTTCCGTATACGATTTTGGTCCGCCGGCAGCAACGGCATCGAATGCCTCGTCGAATAGCGGACGACAGATGGCGCTCGAAGTCAGGGCGGCGCCCTGGCTCGATGCACCAAGTATCACCTACCGGCTGGCCTATGACGAACCGCTCAAACGCCGCCAGTACGCTGAAAGCCGTTGGGCGAGCCAGCCTGCGTCGCTGCTGGCCCAGTATTTGCTTCAGAAAACCGGGCTCGTTGCCGCCAACGGGGGCGCGGTGACTTCGTGTGTGACTCGACTCTCGCTTCAGGAGTTTTCGCAGTTGTTCGAAACGCCGCAGATCAGCCATGCGATCGTCCAGGGAAAGGTGGATGTGGTGGACGGGAAGCGGCGGATCGTGGCCAGTCAGCAGTTGCGTGTGCAAACCCCCGCCGCCTCTGCCAATGCATCGGGAGGTGTGAGTGCCCTGGTGGCGGCGAGCGGCGAACTGGCGACGCAACTCCGCGACTGGCTGGATCGCCTCGAAGCGGACGGCGTTCTGAAAAACTGCGGCGGCTGACGACCCTCGTTGCTCTGGCGAATGCACCGTTCGCCAAGGTGGTTGGAAATTCAATGAGAACAGGGTTCAGGGAATGTTCGGTTTTATCCAGCGGTTGATCGGAACACTGAGCGTCAGCCGAAAGCTGGTGCTGATTTACGTCCTTGACTTGTCGGCAGTCATCTTCGTCTCGTCGATTCTGATCAACGAGAAATTCATCGCCATCGACTTTGCACGCAAGGAAATTGCTGGCAACGCCTACATCAGCGCGGTACGCGACATCATTCTGCCGATACGGGCGCCAGCACCTGACGGAGGTGCAGAGCGCGTGCTTGACGCCGAGCGCGAACACGGCAGGGCGTTGGGTAGCCACGATCTGGCGCTGCAACTGGCCGACAAGCTACGTCTGGTGGAAAAGCAGCCAGATCCGACGCCGTGGGGGGCGCAACGCCTGGCGCCCGCCATGCAGGCCTTGGTGACGCGGATCGGCAACCATTCGAACCTGATCCTCGATCCCGACCTCGACAGCTACTACACCATGTCGCTGGTGGTCCTGCGCTTTCCCGAGTTGTTCGACGTCGCCGCGCGACTGGCGGAGAAAGCGCTCGCGGTCAGGCTGGCATATTCGGCCGAGATTCGCCGGCAGCGGCAAACCGAATACCTGATCGTCGAGGGACGGCTGGATGCGCTGACCCACAACATGGCGTCCGACTATGCGGAAGCCGTCGCTGCGGGTGACAACGCGCTGAAGAGGGCGCTTGACCCATCCCGGGGGCGCCTTCTGGCGGCCGTTGAAGTGCTGCGTACGGCAGCGCGGCGCGAAGCGCTCAGCCAGTCGGACGGAGATCCCGAGCCGGAAATCCGAAAGGGCGAAGCCGCCGTGATGGAGAGCTTGCGACTGGCCTGGGACGATGCCGGCGCGGCGCTGGACGGGCTCCTGGTAGCGCGCATCGACAGGCTTTTTTCGCGGATGTGGTGGCATCTGGGTGCCGCGGCGTTGCTGTTGCTGGTGATACTGTCGGTTGTCTATTTCGTCGCCCGGATGATCGCCTTGCCGATCCGCCGTCTTGCCACCGTGGCCGGTGACGTCAGCCGGACGGCGGATTATTCGTTGCGTGCCAACTGGACGTCAGGCGATGAACTCGGTCGCCTCGTCGATGCGTTCAACAGCATGCTCGGGCAACTCGACCGCTTCCGCCTCGTCCAGCAGGAACTGGCGGCCAGCGCTCGCGCGGCTGCGGCACAGCGGGAGTTGCTCGAAGCCATCCCGATGCCGCTGATGGTGACCGCGATCCCGCAGCACGAGATCCTGCACGCCAACGCGCCGGCCCGGGAATGGTTGCAGGACCGGTCGGCGGACCCATGGCTCCGCGGCCTGACACGTCCGATGCGCGCGCAGTTTTTTCAGCAATTGGCGGACCGCGGCCGAGTCGATGAATTCGAGGCGCTTTGGCATGGACAGGGAGAGGATCGCTGGGCACTGCTGTCGGCGCGGCGGCTGAACTATCAGGACCAGGACGCAGTATTGACGACATTTGCCCCGATCGGCCGCATCAAGCAGATGGAGTCGCGCCTGGAGTTGTGGGCCAAGGTGTTCGAGGCGTCCTCGGAGAGCATCATGGTGACCAACGCCGAACGCGAGATCGTCACGGTCAACCGCGCGTTCCTGCGGACCACGTCGTTCGAATACTCCGAGGTAATCGGGCGACAGCCGGACTTCCTGCGTTCCGGCCATCATTCCGACAACTTTTTCGAACAAGTCTGGGGAACCGCCCGCGCCCGCGGATCCTGGCAGGGCGAACAGTGGATCCGGCGAAAAAACGGTGAGACCTTCCCGATATGGGTGGTCATCAACGCGGTACGCAACGCGCGTGGCGAGGTCATCCACTTCGTCGCCACCTTCCTCGATATCAGCGAACGCAAGGACAACGAGCGGAGGATCAGCCACCTCGCGCACCACGACACGCTTACGGATCTGCCGAATCGTGCGTTGTGCCTGGACCGGCTGAACATGGCCGTCCAGCAGGCCAAGCGGAATGGGCGGCGTGTGGGTGTGCTGTTCATGGACCTCGACCGCTTCAAGAGTATCAACGATACGCTCGGCCATCACGTCGGTGACGGGTTGCTGCGGTCGGTGGCCAAGCGGTTGCTGGACGTGGTCCGCGCCGGCGATACCGTCAGCCGTCTTGGAGGCGATGAATTCGTCGTGGTGTTCAGCGACATCGACAGCGCCGACGAGGTCGCCGAGATCGTCGAGAAACGCCTTGTTCCGGCGATCCGCGCGCCGCATCTGATCGACGGCGTCGAACTGAACGTTTCATGCAGCGTCGGCGTGGCCGTGTTTCCAGAAAACGGGGAAACGGTAGACATCCTGATGCGCAATGCCGATGCAGCGATGTATCACGCCAAGGAGGAGGGGCGGAACAACGCCCGGTTTTTTACGGCCGAAATGGACAAGGCCCAGCGCGAACGCATGCAGATCGAGCAGGATCTGCACAACGCTGTCGAGCGCAACGAGCTGCGTTTGCACTACCAGCCACGCGTCGATGCGCTGAACGGCGACGTGGTTGCCGTCGAGGCGCTGGTGCGCTGGCTGCATCCGACGCACGGCCTGGTGCCACCAGGACAATTCATCGCCGTGGCCGAGGAATGCGGCCTGATCGTACCGATCGGTTACTGGGTCATCGAGGAGGCCTGTCGACAGCAGGCGGAATGGCGCGATGGTGACATCGGCGATATTTGCGTGTCGATCAATCTTTCCGCCGCGCAGTTCCAGGACGAGGGGTTGGTGGAAGGCGTTGCGGCCATCCTGAAACGTCACCGCAACAACCCCGGCGCCATCGAATTCGAACTCACCGAATCACTGCTGATGATCGACCGGGGGAGGACGATCGACCAGTTGCGCGGAATCAAGGCGCTTGGGGTCTCGCTGTCGATCGATGATTTTGGCACCGGCTATTCGAGCCTCAATTACCTTTATCGCTTCCCGATCGACAAACTGAAGATCGACCAGTCATTCGTCAGCGACATGCTCAGTGATCCGAAGGACTACGCGATTACCCAGGCCATCATCGGTCTGGGGCATACGCTCGGCCTGAAGGTGGTCGGCGAGGGCGTGGAAACGATCGAACAGCGCTTCGCACTGGCCTCGGCGGGGTGCGACGAATTGCAGGGCTACTACTTCAGTCGCCCCATCCCGGCGGATGATTTGCCCGGATGGGTTTCCGCCTGGGCGGACAACAACCAAGCCATCGAACTGGAAGAGTAACCCCGGCTCTTGGTGGCTAGGTTGCCTGCGGGCAGAAGGTTCCGCTCGGTTGTCGTGGCGCGGTCAGCGTGCGTGCAATCCGGATCGACGGCGTCTCCACCCAGCGATGAAAGGCCGCTGCCGCGCCGATGCTCAAGACGAATGCCGTGATCAGTCCAGCCACCGCCGCCTCGGGGGAGGTCCATTCCAGGCGGACGTAGGCCGTTGCAACCAGAACCAGGACAGGGAAATGCACCAGAAACAGACTGTAGGAAATTCTCCCAAGTTTTGCGATCAGCGGACTGTTGGGCCAGCGGGAGCCCCAGCCTGTCTTTTCCGCAACATAGACGATCACCCCTACGACGGCGGCCATGGCCAGACGCCAGCGCCATTCGTATGAGAGCGCGGCGGCAATGAGGGCCAGAAAAAGCCAGAATTCCTTCGCAGGACCTTTCCGTTGAACGGCGCGATTGATGATGATGCCCATGTAAAAGTAGGGGAAGAAATACAAGGCCCAGTTTTCCAGGGTACTGTCGAGGTTGAAGTAGAACAGCGAGAACGCCGCCAAACCCCAGGCCACTACTTTCGAGATGTCGCAATTGCGGTATCTCGCCGTGTCACGCAGGCAGAGAAGGGTGACGTAAAGCAATCCGAGCTGGAAATTGATGCAGATGAACCAGAAGCCCGCCGACAGGTTTTCTTCGCCGATGATTCCCTGGATGAAGAAGAGGTGCGCAAGCAATTGGCGTAATGTCAGCTGTCCGCCGGTCACTTCGTCCGGCAGCCACCCGCGGGCAAAAACATAGGTAATAAGGACGAATGCCATCGTGACGAGATACGGGATGCCGAGCCGGCAATAGCGCTGGAGCAGGAACTGGCGTAACTGACGCAGGTTCCAGATCTTGTCAGCCATGCTGCGCGCCATTACATACCCGCCAACGACAAAGAAAACCTGCGTGGCGCGCGCATTGTGCATCAGCCAGTCGAGCAGCGGACCGATCAGCGGTGCGGCGAGATCAGGCAGCGGCGCGTAAAGCGCGAAGTGATGCAGCACGATGGCGATGGATGCGAGCGCGCGCAGCGCATCTAGAAATACCAGGCGCTGCTTGTTCGTGGGTTTTGTCGATGCGATAGGGGAGCGCGGGGATTTAGCGGAGAAAAAAACCATGGGGTGCGACGTCGTTGAAACAGTAAATAGACAAAAATCTTGAATTTGGCTCGCCCACCAGGCAGCCCTTCGTGTCCGCGCGAGCGCTTGAGGATTAGCGCACGGTGTTTCCCGTACGCTTCTTTGCCGGACGGTACTTTTTGAATATCGCCCGCGCGTCAAGTTCAGCGCGCTCCTGAGTGCAGATCGACGGGTCGTCGTCATGACCGCTGAAGTAGTCATCGTCCTGCGCGCGCATGACGATGTCGATGGCCACTTCGTCGCTCAGGGTATAGATTTCCGTCAGCAGCGTGGCGACTTCGTCCAGGTGTTCTTCGTAGGTCATGAGAGCTTCTCCGTCGCGGACTGGCGATGAACTTTGGCGTAGGCTTCCAGCAGTCTTCGATGCATGAGGCAGCCGTCAAGTTTCAGTCCGGGCATGGGGGTTTCGAAAAATCGCTTCTCACGTGTCAATAGTGCCTTTGCTTCCGTGAGCGTGTGCTGGCCATAAAGCGATTCGAGGGCGCTGCGGAACGTCTCGAATTCGTTCGTTTCGCTCAGGCGGATCAGGCTCTCGATACAGCGATACACCGCCAGTCGCGCCGGATCGATCTGGCCGAAGTGGCGAATCCACTGGCAGCCTTCGCGGGTAGCGTCCTCGTCGGCAATCGCCAGCGCCAGCAGCAGTTTCAGTTCGCCGACACGGAGATCCTCCCAGAGCGTGCCAGTATCCGGTGCCAATCCGATCAGCGCGGCAACCGGCCGTTGGTCGTCTATGCCTGAATCGTTGAGTGTGTCGAGGAGGCACTCGCACTCTTCGTCATCAAGATCGGCGAGGAAGAGGATCGGTTCGCGAACCTCATTGCCGAAACTGTTGTTCTCGAATTCGAGATCGTCGATCGGGTAAATTTCCGACATGCCCGGGATGATGATCCGGCAGGCGTACATTCCGAGATGGGTGTAATCCGCCACGTGGATCGCGTTTCCTTCTTCATGAATCAGGTCGACGAGGCAGGTGTAATCCTCATGCGTCGTTGCGCTGAAATCCCAGTCGGAAAAACTGAAATCCGGTGCGTCGCCCAGGAAATCCCAGTGGATGGCACCGCTCGAATCGACGAAATGGATTTCCAGATTGGGCGTGCTGGCGACCTCGTCCAGATCGAAAACCGGCTCGGGAAAGCCGCCGAGAGCGTCCAGCGCGCGGCCCTGCAGGAGTTCGGTCAGGGCTCGTTCAAGCGCAATACCGAAGCGCGGATGCGCGCCGAAACTGGCGTAGCAGCCCTGATCGGCGGGATTGAGCAGGGTGACACAGAGAACCGGGTAGCGTCCTCCCAGTGATGCGTCCTTGACCCGGATGCCGAAGCCGGCAGCGCGCAGTTCCTCGATCTCCTTTTGCAGATGCGGAAAACGGGCGATAACCGACGCCGGCACTTCCGGCAGACACAAACCCTCGCGGATGACGCGGAACTTGACATGCCGCTCGATGATCTCCGAAAGCGCCTGTGCGCGCGCTTCCTCGACGCTGTTGCCGGCCGACATGCCATTGCTGACGTAAAGGTTGCCGATGATATTGACCGGGAACCAGACGATCTCGTCATCGCTCAGGCGGGTGAAGGGCAGGGCGCAGATGCCACGCTCGCGATTCCCGGAGTTGAGGTCGACCAGCGTCTGCGGGGGGATGTTGCCGTCCGGGTTGTACAGTTCCTGCAATTCCGGTGTCAGCAATTCCTCGGGCCAGGCGTCATCCTCCTCACCGACAGCAAACCAGCGCTCGTCCGGGTGATGGGTGTAGCGGTGGCCGGCAAACTCCTCGCCGAGGTAGTAATGGCTCCAGAAATAGTTGGTGGACAACCGTTCGATGAACTCTCCCAGCGCGCTGGCTCGGGCGGCGAGCTGGCTGCTTCCCTTTCCATTGGAAAAAAGCAGCGGACAGGCCCGGTCGGCAACATGCACTGACCAGACCCCGCCGATCGGGTTGAGCCAGGAACGCTCCTCGACATGGAAACCGATCTTCGCCAGTTCGGACTGCATCCGGCTTATCGACACTTCGAGCGAAGCGTCCTTGCCGGCGATGAAATGTTCGTTCATTGAAACATCCTTAATGGTAACAATGGGATAAATAGCATTGTTAAAGTAGATTGTTGTTTCGTGCGGAGGTTGGACCGCGGATCGAAAGCCTGTGTTTCAGCCGAGCCGGGTTTTCGAGGCGACGTAGGAGCCGAGCGAGACGAGGACGATGCCGGCACCCAACCAGGGCGTCAAGGGTTCGTCGAGCAAGGGAACGGCGAGGACGCCGATGACGACCGGCACGAGGGCGAGGAACGATGCGGTGCGTTCCGGTCCGAGCAGCTGCAGTGACTTGAGGTAGGTCAGCATGGCCAGGATGGTAGCCGAAATGCCCTGGAACGCTGCCTGGATGAGGATCATCGACGTCGGGGCATTGCTGATCTCCTTGGGCAGGAAATACCAGTAGATCGGCAGATAAACGATCGCCGAGCCGAAGGCGATGGCGCGGGTCAGGGTCCAGGGCGAATAATTCCAGCGTGCGGCAAAGAAGCCGTAGAGGGCCCACAGGCATGAACTGATAAACATCAACAGATCGCCGAAGGCGTAGTCGGGCGACCATTCCGTCAGGTAGGGCATCGCTGCGCAGACGATGCCGGAGCCGATCAGTGACAAACCGATGCTACGGATTCGTGTCGGCCGCGTTCCGGAGATCAGCCAGGCCAGTGCGCTGATCAGGAAGGGTTGCAACCCGGGGAAGAGGATGCCGCCGTGCGCGGCCGGCGCATACTTGAACCCGGTGTAAGCGATCGGGCAATAGATGAGGCTGCACAGGCAGGTCAGAATCCACAGGCGCCGGTCAGCCCACGCCCGGCGCGGCATGCTGCCGATGAACGGTAGCAGGATTGCGGAAGCGGTGATCAGCCGCAAGGCAAAGATGTCGTAAGGGGTAAGAACGCTTTTCCCGCCGAGCCGGGAGATCAGGGAAAAGCCGGACCACATCATCAGCGTCGCCGTGGCGGCCAGATAGCCCCAGGCGAGTTGTTTCTTTTCAGTCAAACCAGACTTCCGATCGTTGCCTTGTTGATTGATTCGTCAGGGTTTCTGCAGCTTCTGGAACAAGCCGCGGAGCGTGTTCTGCAGGTCGCCGGGCAGCACGACCAGCTTGGCGTTCGGCGACTCGGCCATCTTGCCGAGGCTGGCGATGTATTTCTCGCCGAGCAGATAAAGCATCGGCAGTTCGTTTTCGCCAAAGGCGGCGGTAACTTTTGTGATGGCCTGCGATGAGGCGTCGGCCAGCATGATCTGCGCCTCGGCATCGCGTTTGGCCGACTCCAGGCGCGCTTCCGCGGAAAGGATCATCGACTGCTTTTCGCCCTCGGCACGGGTGACCATGGCTTTCCGTTCCCGCTCGGCCGAGGCCTGCATTTCCATGGCCCGCTGCATCGATTCGGACGGCTTGATGTCCTGGATTTCGACCGACTTCACCGTCAGGCCCCAGTCCAGCGCTTCGTCGGCAACGCCAGCCTTCAGGCGAGCCTTGATCATGTCGCGTGACGAGAGGGCGTGATCGAGTTCCATCTCGCCGACGATCGAGCGCAGGGTGGTCATGATCATGTTGCGGATGGCTTCGGCGAAGTCTTCCACACCATAAACGGCCTTGACCGGGTCGGTGACCTTGATGAAAGCGATGGCGTTCACCACGATCACCGCGTTGTCGCGGGTGATCACCTCCTGCTCCTGCACGTCAAGGATGATGTCCTTGGTCGTTACCTTGTACGACACGGTGTCGAAGTAGGGAATGATGAAACGCAAGCCCGGAAGCAAGGTGACGCGGTATTTTCCGAGGCGCTGGACGATCCACTCTTCACCCTGCGGGATGATGCGCACCCCCTTCGCAATAGTGATCAACACGAAGAAAAGAAAGACGACCGACGTAACGGTTGTTCCGATCATTTTGCAGCCTCCACCTTGATGTAGTTGCCTTCGACGGCGACGATGCGCACGCGCTCGCCGGCCTTGATGTTTTCTTCCGCGTAACACTCCCACGCATCCGCGCCGAGAATCGGCTTCTGGAAACGCACCTGCCCTCGTGAATTCGGGCAGAGATCGCTGACCAGTACGCCGATTTCTCCGGTTACATCCGCGGCGGAGGTGCCGACAGCCGTCATTGTCCGCGGGCGCAGATAGCGGAACCAGACGAGCACCAGCAGACTGGAAATGACTGCCCAGATGACGAGCTGCGAGGCGAACGTAAGGTCTGGGGCGACGAGCAGGAACAGGCCGATCAAGATGGCGCCGATGCCGAACCAGATGATGAAGAAGGCGGGAATCGCCAGTTCGGCGATTGACAGGCACAATCCCAGGACCACCCAGTGCCACCACTCGATCATCATTCACGCTCCTCGGTCACAAGCGCCGAATTCTATAGCAATAAGTCATTCTCCAGCGCACTGCTCCCCGTTTTTCAGGGCTTCGGGCTAACATGGCACATTGCGGATTGTCGGAGACTTATCGTGCTTCCCCGGGAAATGACGCCACGGACAATTGTCGGCCACCTCGATCAGTTCGTCATCGGTCAGGATGAAGCGAAGCGAACCCTTGCAGTTGCAGTCTATGCCCACTATCGGAAGATAACTGCGTTGAAGTCAGCGTCAGGTTCCATCGCCAAAAGCAACGTCCTGTTGATCGGCCCGTCGGGGACGGGCAAGACCCTGACCTGCGAGACACTCGCCGGCCTGCTGTCCGTACCGTTCGTGACCGCCGATGCCACGTCACTGGCGCAAACCAAGTACGTCAACGAGGAGATCGAGGCGATATTGCAGCGTCTGCTCGACAAGGCGGGCGGAGATATGCAGAAGGCGGCGCTTGGCATCGTTTTCATCGACGAAATCGACAAGCTCAAGGCTCAGGGCGGCGAGAGCCGTGTCACCTCCGGCGAGAGCGTTCAACATGCATTGCTGAAGATCATGGAGGGGGCGCCGGTGAAACTGGGTAGCGAAAAATACCTCGATACCACCAACATCCTGTTCATCTGCGGCGGCGCGTTTGTCGGGCTGGAAAAGATCATGTCACGGACGCACGGCTTCGGCTTCATCGCCACGTCTGATGGCGACAACAAGCGCATCCTCGAACGCCTCAACAACAGGGTGAAGCCCACCGATCTCTTCGAATTCGGGCTGATCCCTGAATTTACCGGTCGACTGCCGATCGTGGCGCGCTTTGGCGAACTGGGCAAGGAATTGCTCGTGCGCATCATGAGCGAACCGAAAAACTCGATCGTCAGGCAGTTTCAGGAGGTCTTTAGCGCGGAAGGCGTCGAACTGACCCTCGCTCCGCGTGTCTTCGAACAGATCGCCGAGCTGGCGATCGAATACAAAACGGGGGCGCGCAGCTTGCGCGGGATTTTCGAGGAGTTGATGACCCCCATCCTCTATCTCGTGCCCGATACCCCTGAAATCAGCAGGGTGGAAATACGTTCGCTCTTCGAAGACCCCCGCTTTTTCAGGCGGGGGTCTTCAGCCTGACGCACGCTTGTCGGTCGCCAGCCTAACGGAAAACGAGTACAGGAATCTTCGAGTGCGTCAGCACCTTGGTGGTTTCGCTGCCCAGCAACAGCCCGGCGATCCCGCGCCGGCCGTGCGACGCCATGAAGATCAGGTCGCAACCGTGCGCATTGGCAGCATCGATGATGGCCTGGAAAGGACTGTCACTCGAGGCGCTCGCTGTCGTGCAGGGGACGCCCGCGTCACGGCACAAGCCCTCGGCGAAGGCCAGTATCTTTTGCGCCTGCTCTTCCGCTGCTTTTTCGTATTGTTCCTGAAGCACCTTGTCGATCTGGATGCCTTCTACGTATTGCGGCATCGGCGCCTCGGGTTTTGCGTAAAAGGCGGTGATTTTCGCGCCGGCTTCCCCGGCGAACGCTACCGCCTTGCGCAACGCCTCCTGGGAAAGCGGTGACCCATCCGTCGGAACCAGAATGCTCTTGAACATGGCAACTCCTTTCTCTTCTGATTGCGCAATTGGACGACTTTCCCGAATGGCGCGTCTGATCGGCGTGCCGGCGGTGAATCGTTCCCCCTTACAACTCGTGCCGCTTCCGTCAGCCCGGTGTGCGATAGACGAGCACCGGAATCGTCGAGTGTGTCAAAACTTTCTGGGTTTCGCTCCCGAGCAGGAGACTGGCCAGTCCACGTCGTCCATGCGAGGCCATGAAAATCAGGTCGCATTCACTTTGCGTTGCGGCGGCTATGATCGCCTCGTAGGGGATGTCACTGGTGGCCGACACCTTGTCGCACGGCACTCCCGCCTCCTTGCACAGGCTCTCCACGAAGCCGAGAATCTCCTGCGCCTGGCTTTCAGCCAGCTCAGCGAATTTTTCCGGGGAGGTGGTGTCGATCAACACACCCTCGCCATAGTAGGTCACCGGAAACTCCGGCTTGGCGTAGAAGGCCGTGATCTGGGCGCCCGCTTCCTTGGCGAACGAAACAGCGCGACGTACCGTGTCCTGAGAGAATTCGGAACCATCGGTGGGGACGAGAATATGCTTGAACATGACGACTCCTTTTCGTTGTTATAACTTCACTTTCACTATAGTTGCCGCAATTCGGAAAAAACAAGCTGGTGCGCAACCGTCTTTTGATGTCCGTCAAAGCGCTGGGGCAACCGGGTCGGGAAAATGCCGACGTAACCTTTCTGGAGTTGATCATGGATACCATCCGGGAGTTGTTGGGCAATCATCATCGTGAGTGCGATGAGTTCTTTGCGGCCATCGAACAGGCGATCGGCGCAGGCGACTGGGCCGGTGCGTCAGCATGCTTCGCGCAGTTCGAGAAGGCGATGCAGCAGCATTTCGATGTCGAAGAATCCATCCTGTTTCCGGCCTTCGAAGCGCGCACGGGCATGACCATGGGGCCGACCGCCGTCATGCGCAGCGAGCATGCACAGATACGCGAACTGATGAGTGCCGCCGCCGAATCGATCGCGGCACACGATGCCGAGGAGTACGACGGCTATGCCGAGACCATGCACATCATGACCCAGCAGCACAACATGAAAGAGGAGAACGTCCTCTACCCGATGTGCGACCAGCATCTTTCCGCCGAGGCGTCAGCGCTCATCGGACGGATGCGCGACGGAATATCGGGCTGACCGACATGAGTGCAGCGAAGGCCGACCGGATCGTCGACGGGCGCGATCTCGAACCGCCGGAACCGTTCATCCTGACGATGGAAGCGCTGGATGCGATCTCGCCGGGGCAAACGGTCATGCTTGTGCTCGGACGCGAGCCGTTTCCGCTGTATCGGGCACTGCAACTCAACGGCTATGCCTGGGAAACGACGCATAATGACGATGGTACGGTCGAGATACTGATCCGGCATCGTCCGGAGTAAGGTGCCGATGCAGGCGTTGCTTTCCTACGACCAGTCGCCGCCGATCACGGCGCCGTTCCGCTTCTTCCTCACCGCGCCGGTCTTCGGCGTTCTGGCCGGGCTGCTGCTGGTCTGGAGCGGTCCGAACGCCTTTCTCTCGCGCTGGACGCCTGAAGCGCTGGCGCTGACGCATCTGATCACGGCCGGATTCATGCTCCAGGTGATGCTGGGCGCCTTGATCCAGGTGCTTCCGGTCGTCGCCGGCGCGAACATGGCACGCCCGCTGCTCGTCGCGTCGCTGGTGCACGCCGCAATCACGCTGGGCGGCCTCGTGCTGCCGATGGCGTTCCTGACGTTCCAGCCCGGGATGTTCATTTTCGCCACAGTGTGTTTCATCAGCGGCGGACTCCTGTTCGTCGGCGCCTCAGCGTGGGCCATGCGCGGCATCCCCGCGACCGGGCCGACCATCAACGGGCTGAAGATCGCCGTGTCCGGGCTTGCGGTGACCATCGCCATCGGCGTGGCCATGTCGCTGGGGCTGGCCGGCTGGTTCAACCTGCCGCTGATCCAACTGGCTGACATCCATCTGGTGTGGGGGTTTGTTGTGTGGGGCCTCGGCTTGCTTGCTGCAGTGGCGTATGTGGTCGTGCCGATGTTCCAGATCACGCCGTCCTATCCTGACTGGTTCGGGAAACAGTTCGTTCCTGCCGCACTTGCGCTGGCCTGCCTATGGACCGTGCTCGGCAGCATCGGATTCGAAACAAGCGCGTTCGCTGTCGGACTCGCGCTGGCGGTCGCTGCAGCCGCATTTGCCAGCCTGACCCTGATGCTTCAGAAACGCAGCAAGCGCTCCCGTTTCGACACGAATCAGCATTGCTGGCGCGTGGCGATGGTCAGCATTCTCGCCGCGATTTCGCTTTGGATGGCCTCAGCGGTGATTCCCGCTGTCGCCGAATGGCCCGGTTGGCCGCTCCTGTGCGGCGTTCTGCTGATGTTCGGCGGTTTCGTCTCGGTCATTACCGGCATGCTGTACAAGATCGTGCCGTTCCTCGCCTGGCTGCATCTGCAGAACAGAGGGCAGGGTGTGCTGCTGGCCCCGAACATGAAGAAGATCATCGACGAGCAGGCGATGAAGCGCCAGATGATCTCGCATTTCGCTGCGGGAACGCTGCTTGTCCTGGCGGTCTTTCTGCCCGAGTCGGCCAGGCCGGCAGGGGGGGCGGTTGCCGTCTCGCAGGCCTGGTTGCTGCGCAACCTATGGTCAGGCGTTCGGGTGTTCCGCGAGCATTGCCGCAAAATCGAGATGAAACGAGCGAAGCCATGATGTACCTGATACTCCGTGACGTGCACATTACTTGCGTCGTGTTGAGCGGAATCGGTTTTTTCCTGCGCGGCGTATGGCGACTGACCGATTCGCCGCTGTATCTGCGGCGTTGGGCGAAGGTGCTGCCGCACACGATCGACACCGTGCTGCTGTCGAGCGCCATTGCACTGGCGGTTCTCAGTCAGCAGTATCCGCTTGAACAACCGTGGCTGACCGCCAAGGTGACCGGCTTGCTGGCCTATATCGGCTTCGGCATGGCAGCCTTCCGTTTCAGCCGCGACAAGCGGACACTGGCGTGCTTCTTCGTTCTCGCGCTGTGTGCTTACGGGTACATTGTGTCGGTGGCCCTGACGCGGCATCCGGCGGCCTGGCTGGCTGCGTAACGCCGGCCGGCGCTGTGCTACAGTGTCGCGCCGGGTGGCGTGGCGCAGAGCAACGAACAAACGAACCTGCGCCAAGAGTCCCGGTCGAAGTGACACGATCACGGCACACACATCACATGGCGACCCTTTACGACCAGATTGTTTTCGATGAAGCGCTGATCCGGCGCTTCGACATCAACGGCCCGCGCTACACCTCCTATCCGACCGCCGATCGCTTCGGTCCCGAGTTCGAGTCGGAGGCCTATCGCCGGCAACTGGAGCAGCGGCGTGACAATCCGGGTAACCGTCGTCCGTTTTCGCTGTACTTCCACCTGCCGTTCTGCACCACGATCTGCTACTACTGCGCCTGCAACAAGATCATTACCAAGGACCACGGGCGCTCGGCGAAATACCTGAAGTACCTGGGCCGGGAATTGGCGCTGCAGACTTCCTTCCTCGATCCGCAGGACAACGCCGTCGAGCAACTGCACTGGGGCGGCGGGACGCCGACCTTCCTCTCGCACGACGAGATGCGGCAGTTGATGGCAATGACACGGCGCCATTTCCGGTTGCTCGATGGCGGTGAATACTCGATCGAGGTCGATCCCCGGAAAGTGGATCGCGCCACGGTCGATCTGCTCGCCGAACTCGGCTTCAACCGCATGAGCCTAGGCGTGCAGGACTTCGACGAGCGCGTGCAGCAGGCGGTCAACCGCATCCAGAGCGAAGAGGAAACCTTCGCCGTCATCGACGCGGCGCGCGCCAACGGTTTCAAGTCGATCAGCATCGACCTGATCTACGGGTTGCCGAAGCAGTCCGTCGCCGGTTTCGACCGGACGCTGGACCGGGTGTTGTCGGTGAGTCCGGACAGGTTGTCGATCTACAACTACGCACACCTGCCGACACTGTTCAAACCGCAACGGCGGATTCTCGACGCCGACCTTCCTGTGCCGGAGGCGCGCCTGGAAATCCTTTCGCTGGCCATCGACAAGCTGACCGACGCCGGCTACGTGTTCATCGGCATGGACCACTTCGCCAAGCCGGACGACGAACTGGCGGTGGCCCAGCGGGCCGGCCGGCTGCACCGCAATTTCCAGGGCTATTCGACCCATTCGGACTGCGACATGCTGTCCTTCGGCATCACCTCGATCGGCAAGGTCGGCGCCAGCTACAGCCAGAACGTGAAGACACTCGACGAATACTACGACCGGCTCGACAACGGCATCCTGCCGGTGTTTCGCGGCATCACGCTGACAGCGGACGATGAACTGCGACGGGCGATCATCCAGTCGCTGATGTGCCACTTCGAGTTGCCGTTCGAGAAGTTCGAAGCGGCCTGCGGCATCAACTTTGCCACGTATTTCGCCGCGGAACTGGCCGATCTGGCCGAGATGGAAGCGGCGGGGCTATTGCGCGTCGAACCGGGTCGGGTCGTCGTGCTGCCGCCGGGACGCATGCTGGTGCGCGCAATTTCCATGGTCTTTGACGCGCGGTTGCGCGCCAACCGGACGCAGAATCGCTACTCGAAGGTGATCTGAATTACCGGCCTTCCGCCGAGAGTACGCAGTTCCGTCCGGCCCGCTTGGCTTCGTACATCGCCATGTCGGCGCGGCTGAAGGCCGTCTCGTAACTGTCTTCGGCCCGCAGTTGTGCAACGCCGAAGCTGGCCGTGACGAGCAAGCCGGACGGTTCGAGATCTTCGATGATCGCTCGCAGTCTTTCCGCCAGACTCGTGCTGGCGAATTCATCGGCTCCCGGCAGCACGACCATGAACTCCTCGCCGCCCATGCGGGCAACGACGCCTTGTTCGCCCACCTGTTCGAGAATGGCTGCGGCGACGGCGACCAGCACGGAATCGCCGATGGCGTGTCCGTGCGTGTCGTTGATCCGCTTGAAATGATCGATATCGAGAACGATCAGGCCCAAGGCCTGGCGCGATGCTTTTGCTTCCTGGATCAGCGTTTGCGCCCGCTCGGTGATGAAATGGCGGTTGTAGACCGACGTCAGGCGGTCGCGCATGGCCATCTCGTAGAGCGCCTTGTGCTGCTCTTCCAGATAATCGAGCGCCTGACGGAGTTGCACCAGATTGCCCACGCGCACGCGAAATTCCTCGGGAACAACAGGTTTCGGCACGAAATCGTTTGCCCCGGACCGCAGCATCTCGATGCGCCGGGCCGCGTCGTCGAAGCTGGAAATGGCCAGAATCGGCACTTTGCCGGCGCGTCCGGCCAGCTCCCGAATCTGGCGGATGACGTTCAGGCCGGTCATCGCTCCCTCCAGCATGTAGTCGACCAGCACGATGTCAAAAGCCCGCTGCGATGCCTGTGCCAGCGCGTCTTGGCCGCTGGTCGAGCGGGAAACACGCAACCCCATGTCCTGCAACAGCCGTTCAAGGTACGCGGCTTGCGACACGCTGTCTTCGATCAGCAGGGCGGTTCCCCCAAGTTTTGCCGTAGCCTTGCCGGCCCAGCGGTTCACATAGTCTTCGAAGACGGCGGGTTCGTTCTTTGAGAAGCACTCGGTGATGCCGAGGTTGAGCGCTGTCGTGCTGATCGCTTCCTGGGAACTGGTCAGCATGACCGAAGGATGCCTGCCGATCAGGCCGCGCTCCTTGGCAAGCGCATAAAAATCGAGCCCGGTCATGTCGCTCAATTGCATCGAGAAGCACAGGAAATCGACCGGGCCGCTTTCGAGCAGTGCCAGCGCTTCTTTCGCTGTTTCCACCCCAACGGAATGAATGTTGTTTTTCGAAAACAACGATGTGAAGACGTTCCGGATCATGCGTGACGGCTCGACGATCAGTGCTTTCATGGTTGTCTCCCAAAAAAATGCGCTGGCCATTATGCGTTATGGAAACAACGGAGGCCAGTTTGAGCGCCGCAATGAGAAGCAATTTCGCCTTCAGTCGAGTAAACTCTGCCCTTTATCCTTTAGGCGACGCCATGCCCGAGAACTCGTTCATCGCCCTGTTCCTCGTCGGCCTGCTTGGCGGGACGCATTGTATCGGGATGTGCGGCGGCATCGTCGGGGCCCTGTCGCTCGGGAAAGGCGGCCGCCCGTCGCTGCATCTGGCGTACAACGGCGGGCGAATCCTCAGTTACGCCTGTGCGGGAGCCCTTGCCGGAGCGGTCGGCGAGGTCGGGGTTGCGCTTTCGGGGCCGCTGCCCTTGCGCATCGTGTTGTTCGCGCTGGCCAACCTCATGCTGATCGCGCTGGGGTTCTATTTGATGGGCGCGACGCGGACGCTGGCTTTTGCCGAGCGGTTCGGGCACGTGCTCTGGCGGCGCATCCAGCCACTCACCCGGCGTTTCCTGCCGGCCCGAACGATGGCACAGGCCTTTCCCCTCGGCCTGCTCTGGGGCTGGCTGCCGTGCGGACTGGTGTATAGCGCGCTGGTCACGGCACTGACCAGCGGCTCGGCCTGGCGCGGTGCGGTATTGATGCTGGCCTTCGGCGCCGGAACGCTGCCGACTTTGCTGCTTGCCGGATTGCTTGCGACCCGGTTGAACGAAGTGCTTTCTCGCCCGGTCGTACGTACAGTTTCTGGTCTGGTCGTGCTTTCCTTCGGTCTCTGGGGATGCTACGGCGTAATGCGTGCCGTTTTCCCTCATTGAATGCTCCATCTCCATGCAAATCCCCGATTCTTCCGTTCGACTCGATCTTCCCGTCAGCGGCATGACCTGCGCGGCATGTGCCGCGCGCATCGAAAAAGTGCTCAACCGCCTGCCCGGCGTCTCCGCCAGTGTCAATCTGGCGTCCGAGCGCGCCAGCGTCGACCTGGCTTCTTCCGAGACGACACCGCGGCAGATCGTCGCCACAATCGAGAAGGCCGGCTTCAGCGTGCCGCAGCAAACGCTCGAACTCGGCATCGAAGGGATGACCTGCGCGGCCTGCGCGACGCGGCTGGAAAAGGTGCTGAACCGGATCGACGGGGTCGAGGCGGTGGTCAATCTTGCTTCCGAGCGGGCGCGTGTCCGTTATCAGCCCGGTGTCGTGACGACCGGACAACTCCTCGAGGTGATCGCCAAGGCGGGGTTCTCAGGTCGCTTGTTTGACGATCGTTCGCGCGAGGAGGACAAGGCGCGCAAGCTGGCGGCTTATCGCAGTGAGTTGCAGCGCTTCTGGATTGCTGCCTCGTTGACCCTGCCGCTCGTCGCGCAAATGGTGACGATGTTCAACGCCGACGCCCTGGCCGGACAGCATCATGACCTGCTGCCTCGCTGGCTGCAGCTTGCCTTGGCGACTCCGGTACAGTTCTGGATCGGCTGGCGCTTCTACGACGGTGGCTGGAAGGCGCTGCGCGGCGGCGGCGCGAACATGGACGTGCTGGTCGCGCTCGGCACCAGCGCCGCCTATCTGTTCAGCCTGGTGGTGACGCTCGGTGGACTGCATGACCTACCAGTTTATTTCGAGGCCTCGGCGGCGGTAATCACGCTGGTGCTGCTCGGCAAGCTCCTCGAAGCCCGCGCCAAGGCGCGCACGACGGCCGCCATCGAGGCGCTGGTGCGCTTGCAGCCGAAGACCGCACGGGTCGAGCGTGATGGACAACTGGTGGAGATTGATGCGGCGCTGTTGATGCCAGGTGATGTGTTCATCGTCCGCCCCGGCGAAAGCGTGCCGGTAGATGGCGAGGTGCTCGACGGCGCATCGAACGTCAACGAGGCGATGCTGACCGGCGAAAGCATGCCGGTGGCCAAGCACCCGGGCGACCGCGTCTTCGCGGCGACGGCCAACAGCGAAGGAATGCTGCGCTGCAAGGCCACCGGCGTCGGCGAACATACGCTGCTTGCCGGGATCATCCGGCTGGTCGCCGAGGCGCAGGGCTCGAAGGCGCCGGTGCAGCGTCTGGCGGACAGGATTTCGGCCGTTTTCGTGCCGGTCGTCTGTGTCATTGCCTTCGTCACGTTCGCCGCCTGGTGGCTCTACGGCGGCGCGTTCAACGAGGCGCTGATCAACGCTGTCGCCGTGCTGGTGATTGCCTGCCCGTGCGCGCTCGGACTGGCGACGCCGACGGCGATCATGGTCGGCACCGGGCAGGGCGCTCGCGCCGGCATCTTGGTAAAGAACGCCGAGGCACTCGAACGCGCCGAAAAGACGCGCATCCTCGCTGTGGACAAGACCGGCACGTTGACGCGCGGCGAACCCGAAGTGACGGATATCGTTCCACTCGCAACCTCAGAGGAGGAAGGTCTCCGACTGGCGGCGGCGCTGGAACAGGGGTCGGAACATCCTTTGGCGCGTGCCGTCTTGAAGCGAGCGCAATCGGCAGGGCTGGCCTTGCCGGTCGTCAGCGGCTTCAAGGCGACGCCGGGGGTGGGGGTCGAGGCGACGGTCGAGGGCCGGTCGCTACGGCTCGGCGCGCCGGAATGGTTCCCGGAGAGTTCCGTTTCGCTGGCGCAACTGGAAACCTTGCAAGGCGAGGGCAAGACTGTCGTCGTGCTCGCCGAAGGCGCAACACCCTTGGCGCTGCTGGCGATTGCCGATCCGTTGCGCGAGACCTCGCCGGCTGCCGTGGCCCGGTTGCAGGCGCTCGGCGTGCGGGTGGTCATGCTTACCGGCGACAATCCGGTGACGGCAGCGGCGATCGCCCGGCGTGCCGGCATCGCGGATTTTCGCGCCGGCATCTCGCCTGCGGGCAAGGCCGAAGCGGTCAATACGCTGAAAACTGATAGTGCCGTCGTCGCCATGGTCGGCGACGGCATCAACGATGCGCCGGCGCTGGCCGCCGCCGACGTCAGCTTCGCCATGGGCGCCGGTTCCGATGCCGCCATCGAGGTTGCCGACATCACCCTGGTGCGCGGCGACCTGCACGGCGTGGCCGACGCCATACGCCTGTCGCGCGCGACGCTGGGCAAAATCCGCCAGAACCTGTTCTGGGCATTCATCTACAATCTGCTCGGCATTCCGCTGGCGGCCTTCGGCATGCTGAACCCCGTCGTGGCAGGCGCGGCAATGGCGATGAGTTCGGTTTCCGTCGTGTCGAACTCGCTGCTGCTCAAACGCTGGAAAGCGCAATCAACCGTTCAATGATCCTGGGAGAAGGAATATGAAGCGTTTAATCGTCGGTGTTGCCGGCATGAGTTGCCAAGGCTGTGTAAATAATGTGACGAGCGTCCTGCAGGCGCTGCCCGGTGTCTCCGAGGTGAAAGTGTCGCTCGAAGAAGCCAAGGCAGACATTACCTACGATCCGCAACTCGCCAGGCCGACGCAGTTCAAGGCGGCGATCGAGGATGCCGGTTTCGACGTGGTGTGCGACGGCGATTGTTCCGCTGCCTGTTCCTGAACCCTGAAAAGCAGAAAGGCAGCCGAGGCTGCCTTTCCTTTGTACTGAGTCGCGTCAGACTTATTTCACGCGGGCGCGGTATTCGTCGGTACGGGTGTCGATTTCGATCTTGTCGCCGATTTCGACGAAGGCTGGAACCGGCAGTTCAAAGCCGGTGGTGATACGGGCCGGCTTCATGACCTTGCCGGAGGTGTCGCCCTTGACGGCCGGTTCGGTGTAAACGACTTCGCGAACCAGCATGGTCGGCAGTTCGACCGAGATCGCCTTGCCGTCGTAGAACACGACTTCGCAGGGCATGCCGTCTTCAAGGTACTTGAGCGCGTCTTCCATGTACTCGGCTTCGATCTCGTACTGGTTGTAGTCGGCGTCCATGAAGACGTACATCGGATCGGCGAAGTACGAGTAGGTAACTTCCTTGCGATCGAGCTGGACAGTCTCGAACTTGTCGTCGGCGCGATAGACGGTTTCCGTTCCGGTGCCGGTCAGCAGGTTCTTCATCTTCATCTTGACGACCGACGCGTTGCGGCCGGACTTGCTGAATTCAGCCTTGAGGACAACCATCGGATCGTTGCCGACCATGAATACGTTGCCGGCGCGGAGTTCTTGAGCAGTTTTCATAGGAGAGTGGGGTTCCGGTTGTGGCGGTAAAAAATTTAGCCGCGCATTATAGCCTGGATCGACAAAATTGCACTAATTTTGCACACAAATCCTGCTGTTTTATAAGTTCTTTATGCCACTCCCGGGCATGCCGCTGCAGCTCGGCGAGATGCTCCAGGAAGTTACCCCAAAGAGCTGCGGTCATCGTCCCGTTTTCATTCCACGCGTGGAAAAACAGGCGGAGGTGATCAGCCGCGGCTTTCGACAGTCCGGCGCAGTAACGATCGAGAAAGGCATCGAGCTTGATGTGGTGCGTGTCTTCTTCCTGCGGGTAGATATGCCAGATCATCGGCTTGGCGGCCCATTGCGCGCGCACGAAGGAATCCTCGCCGCGCACGAAGTTGAGGTCGCAGGACCAGAGCAGTTCGTCGTAATCGGTCTGCGGGACGAAGGGTGTGATGTGCAGAGCCAGACGTCCCTTGCGTACGGTGTCGCCAACGCTCAAAGGGCGTCCGGCAAAGCGCTCCAGATCGCCGCGGTTGCGGGTCAGCGAGGCGAGGCAGGTGATCGGCCGGGCCCCCATCGTCCAGGCCTCCAGAAGCGGAATCAGCGAGAGGTTCTGGTAGCTGAACAACGAAATGCGCAGCAGCGCGTCGTCCGCCGTGGGGATTCCCAAGCGTTCAAGAAACTGGTTTCTCGCTTCGGGATCGTTGAGAAAATCGACGCGGCGGCGTTCAAGATCGCTCTCGCGCAACAGGCCGCCGGTCTTTTCCGAAAACCCCGGGAAGAAGAAATGTTTAGTCAGCGGCAGGCGCGGATGTGGCGACGGCAGGCCATGACACCCGTCGACCCAGCCTTCCGCCGAGAGGTAGTCGAGATTGATCCACACCGGCTTCGGCGTGCGCGTGGCCATTGCCGCTTCGAAAC
>Ga0302250_1000556_pt1 | contig 35469 bp, 33 predicted proteins | sample AAG_RA_Asp_MG_FD_193536 | JGI IMG/M metagenome (GOLD analysis project Ga0302250, IMG submission 193536) | Enriched activated sludge microbial communities from anaerobic digester in WTTP, New Holstein, Wisconsin, United States - AAG_RA_Asp | ecosystem: Engineered > Bioreactor > Anaerobic >...
CAGCTCACTATCGAAAGAGATATTTCTCTTTTTTCGCTCCAATTCTTCAATCATCGAAGCGTCTGCCAACCGGTTAGCCGACCCGATGCGATTATACGTGCCGTTGGTTTTCCCTTTCTCTTTCAAATAATAAGGAGGCATATTGCCCCGATAAATAATGATTTTAATCAGGTATTTATCCTCAACCCTTACAAATGATATATCGGGTAATATTACCGGATAACAACAATCGTAAATGATATCGCCGATTTGTTCTTCCAATTCCACAAGTTTATCTTCAGGCAACCCCACAACTTCTCTTGGATTATCACGAACGCCGATGTAAATTTCACCACCAGCATCGTTGGCAAAAGCAATAACCGTTTTAGGCAAACTGCCCTGTGTCGGCATCGTTTCTTTAAACTCCAACCGACGACCTTCCGGTTTCTTTGGTATTTCGTTGATGTGCATTGCATAACAGAAGTAAGCAGATTCTAAAACGACATGTTAATCATTTATAAATGAAATTGGTAATTTGGTTCATTATTATTACAAAAAATCATCTTTTGTAATTTTCCGGCTGTTTTGGATTGATTATCTCTAATCATTTGCACTCGATTATTTATTGCTACCAAACCACAATCATACCTATTTTTTGTTGTGATTCTCTTTCTTTTCTCGCAGATTGACGCTGATTTAATTTCTCGCAGATTAACGCTGATCTTATCTGCGAATATCTGCGGGGAACATCTGCGATGATCTGCGAGAACTATTTTTTTCTATTTCTTTTCTCGCTGATTTATTCTCGTGATTTAGTAACCATTTCTTTCATCGTTGAAGTAAATTCTTTCGTTAATGCGATTAATTCTTTCGTCATTTCATGATCGAAATAAATAAAATCATCGTAATCACCACTGTGCCTTTTTTCGAAAAGAGTATAATAGATGGATGCCTGATTAATAGGAATCTTTTCGGTTTTAACGTAATGCATACCGAACAGAGTTTTCATGCCACTATGAGTATGCGCTTGAATGCCATCTTTGAGAAAGAGCGCTGAGATAACATAATAACAAGCATAATATAGTCGGTTTACTGCGGCATTGTAAAAACCTTCCTGACATAGCAATTCTGCTTCCTGAATAGCTTCATCCGATCGTTGACACCTATAACCGATTAACGCGTCAATGCTGTTTTTATCCATTTTTTCTTTCATAAAACGATGCCTTCGTTCATAATGTTGATTTGGAAAGGTGTTTTAAACGGTCTTTTTCCCCAGTTTTTTTTCAAAACAATCATTGCGCTGATAGGAACACCTGTTTCCAATTCTATCTCATAAAGCGGTATGGTAATTTGCTGTTCTTCTTTTATCGATAGCCGATCTTCATCAACAATAATCAGCAAGTCGATATCGCTGTCCGGCCGGTAATCTCCTCGGGCTTGACTTCCGTACACAAAACTCTGCGCTGTGGGAGCGACCCTCTGCAGCGTTTCTTTAATTTGTTTTACTATTTCGCTTCTGTCCTTCATTGTTGTCCATGTTCGTAGTGAAGAATTTTTCGTTCTTCTCTATCGGGTTGGCAGATAGCTTTATGCAAAGATAAGCATTTTAAATTTTTCTTAAAGGCCAGGCAAAGACCGATTTGTTATGACTTTATTTTATCGAGCGATTATTACTTTAATTTTTCTCGCTGATTTCGCGAATTTATTTTCTCGCTGATTTGCACTAATTATATCCGCGAATATCTGCGTGAAATATTTTTTCTGAATTTTTTCTCGCTGATCAACGCGGATCTTCATCTGCGAATATCTGCGTGAAACCACCTTTTTCTTGCTGATATTTTTTCTGTGCCCTCTGCATAGTGTCACTTTACAGCAGCGAATGAAGGTAGTTCGCCGTATCCACAAGACCATTCCTTCTCAGACTGTCCAATACTTCGTATTCGTCCCAATCCGGATTTTTCTTGTTTAGTACCATTTCTTTAAATGCTTCAATGGCTGTTTCAGGATTCAAGTCGATAATGTCTGTCAGGAAATCATCAGCAGTCTTAATCTTCAAACCGTAGCTATCCAGAACCTCTTCAGGAAAATCTTTTATATTATTCGATACGATAACATGAGCATTTGTTTTAATGGCCGCCGCCAAAACATGTCGATCCTTTTCATCGGGCAAATTCAAAAGTTCAATCAGACCTTCATAATTTTGAACCAAAGCATCCGGAAAGGCAAGATTTGCTTTTCTGACTCGTTTTTCTGCTTCTTTAGGCGAAACGCCTTTTCTTTGCATCACCTCTCTCCATTCATCAAATATATGATGACTCCATTTGGGAGTATATAAATCGTAATATGCAAACCAAAAGAGAAGATCTCTGATGATTACCGGATATATCACATTGGTATCCAATACTGCGGTGAATTTAACACTATGAATCATAAAGTCCTAATTCTTCATCTGCATTCATTATATCGATGAGGTGTTTCTTTTGTTCCTCTTTCATTTTCTGCTTATATCGAATAACATCCTCATATTTAATGCGTCTGTGTTTGCCCACTTTCGTATATTCAATCTTACCTTCTTCTAATAACTTCACCAGATATGGTCTCGAACATCCCAACAACTCGGCTGCCATCTGGGTAGTTACTTCTGTAGCTATGGGCACTATCGAAACTGGCTTACCCTCACTCATGGCCTTCAAAATTTCACCTAAAAGTTTTAAAGCTTTTACCGGAAGTTTTATTTTTTCACCGGTCTCTTCAATTTCAATTTTAGCTTGGTCTGTTTTCAACTGATCAATAGCTGAAAGTAGTGGCGAGTATGATTTTTGTGCCAATTTTCGCTCTTGCTTGCTTGGCTTTTTTGTTTCATTTATTGTTTCCATATTTTTTGTGTATTATTTTCAATGCAAATATAAACGAAATATTCGAAACAAACGAAATAGATAGAATATTATTTTTCTTCCTGATCAACATGAATTTTCTGCTTTCATCCCCGCCCATCTGCGTGAGATGTATTTTTTTCTTTCTTTTCTCGCTGATTGACGCTGATTTAATCTCTCGCTGATTAACGCTGATTTTTCTGCGAATATCTGCGTCGAAATTTGCGTCCATCTGCGAGAACTATTTAATCTTTTTCTCGCTGATTGATGCTGACTTTCTGCGAACATTCCAACAAAATCTGCATGAAATCTCTTTTGTTGAGCCATTTTCACATTCATATAATCGTTAGGATATCGCTACATAGAACATTAACTCGTGAGCACAATTTTCCATTCACTTTTCCACCAGTTGGATAAAAACAATTCCACGCTCCGTTATCCTGAATTTCTGATCAGGATGATTTGGCTTATCGGGAATTGTAAAATCAATTAACCCATGCTCCTGTAACTTTGCAATTGTTCTGTTTAAATGACCGGATATCGTTTTTAATCCTAATGCTTTTGCCAATTCGCTACGCGAGAGCGATTTTTGTTGAAGCTTCACCAATATCAAAGTAAATATAGTTTTTTCTTTTCGCTCTTGCCCTAACTCTTGCCCTAACTCTTGCCCTAACTCTTGCCCTAACTCTTGCCCTAACTCTTGCCCTAACTCTTGCCTTAATACTATCTCTTCTTTATAATTCTTTTTAATAAATTGAACTTGAAAAGACAAACCTGCTTCTTTCCAACGAAATTCTATTTCAGGATATGCTTTCAGTTCGTCGGCGATCAATTTCAAACCGTTTCCCCATTGATCGATGATTCCGAGCAATTTAAATACCGGAGCAATCACCCTGTTTCGTGCATCGGACTGGCGATCTTCCATAGCATCGTAATCAATCGAAGGAGGAAGCAGCCCTGGACTGGTTACTTCGATCATATCATCATAAATAGCTACCTTAATGTCTTTTCCTGCTAAAGAATAATCACGATGAACGATTGCATTGCGAATAACCTCGCGAAGAGCTTTCACCGGATATTCCCAGCGCGACTGTGTATAAACACCCTCCACAAAAGCTCCCTTATCGATATGTCTCAAGACAAAGTTATAAGCTTCTTCGGCTTGTAATGCTATGTTGCACCGTATGCTTTTTTGATCAATAAATTCTTCGGTCCCTATGCCTTTAAATCGTGCACATTCCACTTTGGCAAAATAAAAATGAGAATTTCGCAATTCATCATCCGAAAACAGAATCAAGGCATTCGTGGGATAAAATATTCCTTGATATTCCTTAATCAATTCAAGCTTTTTAAGGGATTGCGTATTTAATTCTTCTCCGGTCTTTTCATGGAAAAACGATTTGAATTCATTTATATCCAATTCAGCAGCAGGCTTATCGAACGCCAGCTCACTATCGAAAGAGATATTTCTCTTTTTTCGCTCCAATTCTTCAATCATCGAAGCGTCTGCCAACCGGTTAGCCGACCCGATGCGATTATACGTGCCGTTGGTTTTCCCTTTCTCTTTCAAAAAATAGGGAGGCATATTGCCCCGATAAATAATGATTTTAATCAGGTATTTATCCTCAACCCTTACAAATGATATATCGGGTAATATTACCGGATAACAACAATCGTAAATGATATCGCCAATTTGTTCTTCCAATTCCACAAGTTTATCTTCAGGCAACCCCACAGCTTCTCTTGGATTATCACGAACACCGATGTAAATTTCACCACCGGCATCGTTGGCAAAAGCAATAACCGTTTTTGGCAAACCCAATTGTGTCGGTATTGTTTCCTTAAATTCCAACCGACGACCTTCCGGCTTCTTTAGTATTTCGTTGATGTGCATTGCATAACAGAAGTAAGTAGATTCTTAAACGACATGTTAATCACTTATAAATGAAATTGGTAATTTGGTTCATTATTATTACAAAAAATCATCTTTTGTAATTTTCCGGCTGTTTTGGATTGATTATTTCTAATCATTTGCATTCGATTATTTACTGCTACCAAACCACAATCATACCTATTTTTTGTTGGGATTTTCTTTCTTTTTCTCGCTGATTGACGCTGATTTAATCTCTCGCTGATTTGCGCAGATTTTATCTGCGAATATCTGCGTGAAATTTTCTTTTTTCTCGCTGATTAACGCGGATTTAATCTCTCGCTGATTTGCGCAGATTTTATCTGCGAATATCTGCGTGAAATTTTCTTTTTTCTCGCTGATTAACGCGGATTTAATCTCTCGCTGATAAACGCTGATTATCAACTGATAACTGATAACTAATAACTGAAAAGTAAAAAGTAAAAAGTAGAAAGTAGAAAGTAAAAAGTAAAAAGTAGAAGGTAAAAAGTAAAAAGTAGAAGGTTGAACTTTACAAACTTTACAAACTTTATGAACTTTCAAACTTTCTACTCACCATTCATCATCCTCCATTTACTACGTACATCTGCGAGAACTATTTTTTTTGATCTTTTTTCACGCAATAATTATAAAGAATTTACAAATCGGTAAATCCTTCAATCTGAAAATTGTTTATTAACCATTATCGATTGATTCTTCAACCTTTATTCAAGATAGGTGATTTATTGCACCTTTTCTACCAACTCATCAAAATCCAATTTGATCAATTCCCATATTTTACCTTTTAAGCAAATCGGATCTATATCGTCATCTGCAAGAGCAAAATTTCTAAATGAAACGAGAATTTGTTCTCTATCATAGGTATATTCGTGTCTTTGCTTATAAAATTCAAGCATTTCCGGTAAGGTATAATGATCTAAGAGTTCATGCAAATCCCAGAAATCTTTTTTGCGGCCTCCGCGTGAAACAACATCTACTTTCATAGCAATTATATCGGGAAGACTTGCCATACGAATACCTTCTATTACCTCGCAGGGGTCTATTATTTCATCGTGATAAAACAAATCTACTTTTACACTGTCATCTTCCGATACTCCTATATAATATGACCGTCCTAAACCTACAAGTTCCGTTTTATCCAAACAATCATAATAATTGTATTTATCGTAGAAATATTTTTCGAAATCTTTAAAGTCCAAACTCCCATAGGGAGCATTGGTAAACAAATCGATATCAATAGATTTTCTATGCCCTAAACGTAAACACAGCGATGTTCCCCCAACCAAATAAAAGGGATCGAAAATCGGATTTTCCATTATTTCGTGAAGAATCTTTTTCAATAATGGCGTAACCGTTTCATAATGCAATCTTGAAAAATTTTTATTTATCATCCTTTGTTGTTAGCCGTGTCAATCGATTAAATCTTGGTTTAAACTTCATCAAATCGCTTTCCGTTAGCTGATAATATCGCATGATCTCGTCTATTTCTTCTTTATTTCCTCTCTCCAATACTCTGTTGATAACGGCTATTTTATTTCTTTCCCAATCTATTTTATCCATATCCGTATCCCAAAAAACTATTCTGCGGATATGAGGAGGCGTTTGGAAAGGCATTCTTGAATTCTTTATGTTTTGATTTTGTTTAATATCGTAATAAGTTTGTAGTTGTGACAGAAAGCCTTCATCGTAACCCATGAAACTTTCAATTTTCATCGCCTGTTCGATGGTCAAATTGCGTTTTCCGGCGATAACTGCATTTATGGTCTGGTACTTAATATCCGTATTCTCCGCCAGTGTTCGCTGAGTTATTCCTCTTTTCTTTAAGTCCCTTTCAATAAGTTTTCCGGGATGAATTCCTTTTATAAGTTTAATGCGATTGTCCATACTATTGTCCTTTCGGCAAAGATATGAAATATAAACAGAGATGTTTATTTTACGACGTTTTTTCTCTTTGATTAAATATTAACTTTCTTCGTCCATCTGCATGAACCCATCTATTTTTTTTCCCACTGATTCTCGCTGATTTATTCTCTGCGTCCATCTGCGTTTTCAATCTGCGAATATCTGCGAGAAATCTTCTTTTTTCTCGCTGATTAACGCTGATTTAATCTCTCGCTGATAAACGCTGATTATCAACTGATAACTAATAACTGAAAAGTAAAAAGTAAAAAGTAAAAAGTAAAAAGTAGAAGGTTGAACTTTACAAACTTTACAAACTTTATGAACTTTCAAACTTTCTACTCACCATCCACCATCCACCATCCACCATCCTCCATTTACTGCGAATATCTGCGTGAAATCTTCTTTTTTCTCGCTGATTAACGCTGATTTAATCTCTCGCTGATTAACGCTGATTTAATGTCTCGCTGATTCACGCTGATTGTATCTGCGCATATCTGCGTCGAAATTTGCGTCCATCTGCGAGAACTGTATTCTTTCTTTTTTCTCGCTGATTAACGCTGATTTTAAACAAATTTATGTCATTCCTTTAACTTATTTACAATTCTTTTAATTGAAGATTCTATGTTATCCGTGTTAAAATTAACTAAAATCCCTAATTTTTTCCCGGATAATTTTAAATAAGTAAGTAATTGTTTGTAATGAATATCGGCCAATTGATCAACTGATTTTACTTCAATAATTACTTTGTTTTCAACCAATATGTCCATGCGATAGCCGGCTTCCATTAAGATGCTTTCGTAAACAAAGGGAAGCCCGACTTGTGTTTTGACTGCGAGATTTTCTTTCATCAGTTCATAAGCCAATGCAGATTCATAAGCCGACTCCAATAAACCTGGACCTATTTTATTGTAAACCTTATAAATAGCTCCCCGTATTATATATGATATTTCGTTTTCTGTCATAATGAGGTTAAAATCTTTTTCTCGCTAATTTAAGCTGATTTAATCTCTCGCTGATTAACGCAGACTTAATCTCTCGCTGATTTACGCTGATTTTTCTGCGAATATCTGCGTCGAAATTTGCGTCCATCTGCGAGAACTATTTAATCTTTTCTCGCTGATTAACGCAGACTTAATCTCTCGCTGATTAACGCTGATTTTTCTGCGAATATCTGCGTCGAAATTTGCGTCCATCTGCGAGAACTATTTAATCTTTTCTCGCTGATTAACGCTGATTTAATTTCTCGCTGATTAACGCTGATTTTTTTCTGCGATCATCTGCGATACTTATCTGCGAACATCAGCGAGAAAGTATTTTTTTTCTCTCACTGATTTTTCTTGTGTTCATCCGTGAGAAATATTTTTCAGAATTTTCTTCCCGAAGCCCAAATATTCCCCAAAACAACTCTTCTTTTAAGATAAGAGGAGTACCGCTGAATGCGGGGAGGTATTATGATTCTCCATTCACCATCCCCCATTCCCCATCCTCTATACTACTTTCCAACTTTATAAACTTTATGAACTTTTCAACTTTAAACTTTATGAACTTTCAAACCTTCTACTCACCATCTATCCTTACATTCTTTCAGAAAGGCTTTTGACTCGATATTGAATCTTGTAGCAAACAGAATTTACAACTATTAACAGCTTATAGAGAGTTTTAACAGGATAAAATAGCCATGGACAAAATACTCTGTTCTATCTTCCGGGGTTAATCATCTTGCCTCCAAATCTAAGCTTGAATTCTCTCACTCCATATTGTTGATTAGGGAGACCTATTCCCATAAAATCGAAAGTATGGCAGCCCACCTCACTAGCTCTTTGCATTGCTTCCCAGGTTAATGCTACACTGGGATAAACATGTTTTTTGGCAAAATCCTTATCGAGCGCACTAATGTAAAATTCATAGGCTTTCCGTTTTTCATCGAATGGAGCTACAATGCCCCCAATGATTTGATTCTCGAAACGTGCAACTAAAAACAGAGCTTTTAATTCCTTGTTATGAATCTTATTAAGAAAAATTTGGAAAAAAGCTTTCGTAGGCAGTGGTTTACCAATTCGCTTGTACAAGCTGGAAAGTATTTTATAGAAACCATCTACATCTGAAGAAGTAACAGCATCATTAACCAATAACCCATTGCGTAAGCTTTGCCTTACCTGTCTGCGACGTCCTCCACTCATCCTCTGCCATGCTGTCTTGATATCTTGGACAGGAGTAAGCAAATTAAGCCGTTCATTAAAATAAAAGCCTGCTTTTATACAGGCTTCTTCGAGTATAATCTCAGGTGGTTTTTCGTTTCTTATTTGAACGAAAAGGGTATACCACGGCAAATGATGGAGCATAGTCCGCAAAACAGCGTTCAATTCATCTTTGCTGATTTCTGCCAATAACACTGGTCCATGAATAATAAGCGCACGAGTAGTCGAATATTTTAAAATTCCTTTTTGTCCCGTAATTTGTACCAATAGGGAAGTTCTTATATATCGGTTATCGGTGTCTGTGGTATAAATCTAATAATACTCCTGTCCGCTTTCTACTAATAAATTTGCATAGGGAGCAGATTGAAAAAACGGTAATTTATTTAAGTTATCGTACAGATTGGGTGAAAGAGGATGCAAACCATGAAGGTAATGCAAAATGTAAGTTGTAGAACAATTCAAAATCTAATAATAGAATGTATATTAACTATTGATAGCTACTATGATTCTCTTAATCTGGTTCTTTAGCGTTTGGCCAACGAATTCCAAACTCCATGCACCAAAATTATCATTCCATCGTTGGGGATGAGTTGTGATAAATGCTTTTTGTGGGAATTTATTCTTTTTAATTGCATCAATTATTTCTGATGTTGAATGAAATGTTAATCCTTCGTTATTCCATTTTTCTTGCTGTTGTATTTTGTCACGTATGCTATATTTCCAGCCATCCCAGCGACGTCCTGTATCAGTTAGATAAAACACTTCATTAAAATCAATATCCATATATGGTTCAGCCATGATACCAAAGTCACGATAATCATATTTCTTCCATAGATCTTTCGCATCCCATCTAGAGCGGGGTGAACCATGCATGCAAATAGTATTAACAGGTGCTATTTCTCTTAATTTACATAGATTATTTTTAAAATCCTCAATAGCCATTTCAAAGTTTCCATTGCATTTTGCCATATTTTCGTAATGATATCCTACCTCATGTCCCATATCAGATATTTCTTTAATTATATCAGGTTTTAATGTTTGAGAAATAGTGCGGAAATAATATGTAGATGTTATACCTAATTTATGTTCCAATTTTGCTATTTTTAGAGCATTTTGAGGCATTCTATCCACATCGTGGCGAAGAATGAGAGTTGGAGAATTGGGGAGTTGATGAGTTGATGAGTTGATAAATGGAGAAGAGGGGGAGTTTAGGAGAATGAATTGATTAAAAGAAAATATATGATAGTCTTTGTCTAGCAAAGTTTGTAATAATTTTTTGTACATTTTTAGTGTGAAATCCATTTTTTAATTGTTTAATATTTTAGAGGTTTATTGTGGATAGTAATCATTTATCGTTATAATTTTATAAAATTTTTAATTTGTGCTAATTTGTGTCTATCTGTAGAGAATATCATAGTCATTGTGAGTTATGTATTTTTTAATCCACAAATGCACACAAATGTACACAAATGATTTGCTAAATTTATTCACTCCTCCCCTTATACACTTATACACTACTAAACTACTCCACTCATCAACTCCTACACTACTCCACTACTCAACTTATACACTTCTATCTAAACCTCCACTGATACTCTGGATTTTCTTTCATTATTTTAGCACTTTCAGGATAATTTTCTACAAACCATACCATAAAAGCAGTAACATCTATTTTATCGGATAGCATTTTTTGGCGACGTTGTTGAAATTCTTGCTTTAGATTTGGGGTATTTAATAATTCTTTTATTTTTTCAATCATATTATCAAATTCATCAGGTAAAAATGAATAGCATAGTTGATACTTTTGTTCTAATTCATTAGGCACTGAAAGTTTCCCAGCAAATGAATTCAACTTCAATGAAGGTGTGCCAAGCATTGCAGCTTCTGAAGTCATAGTTTGGCTGTCTCCAATAAACATTGTAGCATAATATAAGAGAGAATGCATTTTTTCAGGAGAAATCGTTAATTGATATTTTTTAAATTCTGGTTCAATATCTTTCTCAGTAGTAATAAAAATTTTACCGTATGGCTCTAGAATATTTATTAGCTGATTTTTTTGCTCTAAAGAAATTCCTTTTATGCCAATGTCATGATGTGCTGTAAATGCATTAAAACGCATAATAAAATAAGGTTCATTTTCTTTTAATCCAATTTCGTCTAAAACACTAATATCAGGTGAAAAGCGGTTTGGATGAAGATAAGCTAATTCATGGTACCCAGGATAAAAAATTGTATCTTTTCTTTTTCTATGGCCTTTTAATGCATCTGGAGATAATAAATAATCGGTAAAAGGATTTACAAATTTAGTGACAAGAGGTTGTACTTCATCATCATCGTCATCAAAAACTATTGATTTTACTTTTGAAATCATAGAAATATGAGCAATACTTACAGAAGTACCTATTGCAATGTCAATTTTATATTTTTTGCAAATTTTTAATATTATATAATCATATTTTATTTGTTTAAATATTTTACCAATTAAATTATTTGCCTTTTTAGGAAGTTTTATATAATTAAAACCATATTTATCCAATAAATTAATAGCTGATGGTAAATCTTTTATAGTCCAAATTATTTTATACCCATTTTGCTCTAAAATATGAGCTAAATTTCTAAAATAATGTACATGTGCAGGATGTCCTATATCAATAAGTATATTCATAAAATTTTATTTAAGTTTTTGCCAAATTTTTAAGCCAGTTTTTCCCATTTCCATAAGTAATGGTTTATGCACTTTTTCAAATCTTCCATAATTTACCAATTCACCACCAAATTTTAGTTTGTAGTCTCTAACGCTATATGGTTTATTAGGTTTCCCTGCACCACCGAAATCAAATAGTTCAAAACCATGCTCTTTACCCCATAAAAAAACTTCCCAAGGGATTAAATCATTTGGATATTTGTTATAATATTCAGAATATGCTCCTGCATAAAAATCATAAATAGCATTTTTGTAGACTAAAGCAAGCATGCAACCAATTATTTTACTTTCATTACAAGCACAAAATAATTTAAGACCTGTATTATTATTAGTGTTTATTAAAATGTTTTCAAAGAAATTGATATTGGGAATAGGTAGTTTTGCTTTTTTATATACAGATTTAAGAATTGAATAACATTCATGTAAATCATTGAGAGTACTCTTTACGAAAAATGTAGTACCTTCTTTTTTTGCTCTTTTAATTTCATTTCTTCTTTTTGTATTTACTTCTTTCCATAATTCTTCTTCATTTTTATTTAAATCTACTATTATGTCCAAGTGATCTTCATATTCAAAACCATTTTTAATAAAAATTTCTTTTAAATCTCCCCATTCCCACATATTGCGAAACTGCGAGTAGATTGCTTTTTTTCTAATTATTTTATCATACTCTTGCAGGATAAAGTCTAGAATATTAGCATCATTGTTTTTAATTAATGGACCACCAAAAATTATTGATCTAGCAGTGAAATTTCCTAAAAATCCTGAATATTCTTTTTGAATGACAGCTAGCAAAGTCCCAAATATTTCATTATTATCATCTATGACAGCAAGGAATATAGGTTCGTAGTTTTTAGTATTTTCATATACTTCATACATTTCAGGAGTTTGAAATACATTACCATTGGGATGATCGTAGACAAAGGATGACCATTGAGCTGGATTAAGGGTAGATGTGATTTTAAAATTTTGCATTGGTTAAATGTTTTGTTAGTTGAGAAGTTGATAAGTTAAGGAGTTGAGAAGTGGATAAGAGGTGAATAATTTTTAATTTGGGAATTATATTATGCACTAAAAAGAGGGTAACATACAACTGACAAGCTACAACAAATTACTTGCTAATTAGTCCTCTACTCAACTACTCCACTTATACACTACTCCACTACTAAACTTTTCTAAACTACTTCTTCATAGACTTTAATGATTTTTTTTGCGATAGAATCTGAATCCAAGCCTAATTTAATAATTTGTTCTCTGCCATTAGTCCTTTTACCATAGTCTAGTGCCATTTTAATTTTATCTGCGACATCTTTGTGGTCATAAGAGCAAATAAAACATCCTTCGGTGTCTCCTATAATTTCTTTCACATCTCCTACATCAGTAGAGACAATAGGAAGATTGCACGCCATAGCTTCTTTGATTACATTAGGTGAACCTTCCAAATAGGAGGTCATTACTAAAACGTCAGCTGCATTCATAAAATATACAATATCTTTATTATCAACTGGATATGGTTTAATTATTTTTACATTAACATCTTTGATAATATTTATAGCCTTTTTTAATAAATTATAATTTTTTCGAGGATCTGATGGATTTCCTAAAAAAAGAATTATTTTATAGTTAATATCAATATTTAATTTTTCTCTACAAATATTTTTTTCAATTGGCTTGAATTTAATTATATCAACTCCATTAGGAATTATTTTAACTTTGTTTTTTAAGTAAGTATAACTTTCTAAATTTTTAGATTTTACAATCATTTTTTTTACAAAAGGTTGTAATAATTTAGCAGATAATATATTTATGTAGCTATAAAATTTTCTTTCACCATCAATGTTTACATTACCATATGTATCACTTCCCATTAAAGAAACAATAACTGGGATTTTAGTTAAAGTTAATTTAGTGACCCATCCACAAAATGAGTAATGTGCGTGTATAATATCGTAATGATGGGCTTTTAAATATTTTTTTAGTATAGGTATGTTTTTTAGATATCCATTAATGCCTTTACCTTTAATAGTGAAATAGTCTAGGTCTATGCCATTTTGCTTCAAGGACTCTCCTTGATTTTTTACAATAGGGCTAATGCCAAATTCAGAATTACCACTAGAGACGAAAAGAACTTTCATAATTATACTCTATTTAAGTTGTATTTTGTTTTTATATTCTTTTAAAACCTCATTTAAAGTAAGCTCTTGTACCCAATATCTACCTGGGAAAAAACCGTCTATTTCATCGTAACTATTTATTTTATAATAACCTGGGATATTATTTATTTTTAATTGTTCAGGTGTATCTACTCCAAAGAAAATAGAAGCTTCTATTATATAATGTTGGTTTGTTTTTTTAGAGTTTATCATATCTACAGCGATCATCCTTGCATTAAAGAGTTTTTTAACATTTAATGCGATTTTTATAGCATCTATAGGTAATTCTTTTTTTTCATATATGCCTGCACCTGATGCACGAAAATCATTTTTGGGTTTTATTCTATAATAACCAAATACTTTGTCTCCTATTATGATGACTCTAAGGTCATATTCTGCATCATTTATGAAATCTTGAAAAAGAATATAGTCCTTTTGTTTTGTATATGTATATGGTGTTTTTCGTCCATCAGCGAATACTTTATTAATAATTTTTTTAGCTTTTGATTTATTTTTCACTAAAGTGACTCCCCTAGATCCTGAACTATTATTTAATTTAGCCACTTTAGGAAATTTAGCATTATCTATGTAATGCAATGCTTCTTTTTTATCAAAAGTTATAAAAGTAGGCACTATAGGCATATTATTTTGTTTTAAAATATAATACTGTCGTATTTTATCTTCATAAGCCCATAATTCTTCTGCACTAGGATAGCATAATTTATTTATATATTTTTCTATAAAATAAATTTTTGTTTTTTCTTCATATAAAGATGCTGGATCTGAATCCATTCCCCATATTATAATGTCATAATTAACTACTTTTTCTAACCAATCAGATGTATGTATATTAAATGTTTCATATTTTAATGAATTATAATCTAAAAATTTTTTATACTTGTAATAATTTTCTCGTTTTGGAGAAAGTCTAATATTATTTTTATTAATTTCTACTAAACCTATTAAAATATCATTTACTGGTATATCATTATCTGTGTCTACATTATCACATTCATTTATTGTAGCTAATAATTGTTTAAGTTCTTTTTCATAGTTTTTATTATAATATTTTGTGATATAAGAGTTGAGGATTTTATATTTAATTAAGTGATGTTTTAATTTACTTAATTGTATGTTTATATTTCTTTTCATATTCATAAAATTTGTAATTAAGATTTAAGTATATTAGTACTTCTTTGTATATTTTTACATTTGTTATTAAATAGAACCTTAATTTTCAACTATTAATTAAATTAAGTAAATCATCAATATTATCAAAACCTAAGGATTCGATTGTTCTAGCTTCTTTGAAGTAATCTGTATCTAACATGGAACCAGCTAAATGAATCAAACTATCACAAGTAGGGGTTGATATATTTAAATGTTTGCCTAAAGAATGTAATAAACCTAACCCAATAGGAGTATCTTCAGTTAAGTATCTGTTATTTATCGTATTAGTTAATAATTCACTTGCTTCTTTTGAATAGATTTTAAACCCTTCTTCTGCTGAATAATTAATAGAATTTTCACCGAAAGTTCTTACTAAAAATTCATCAAAATATGTTCTTCTTTTTAGACCTAATTTTTCAAGAATATCCATTTTTTCACTATCAAGTTTTTTAACAATTTTCCAAATTGAAGGAGTAAAACCTTGTTTATACATATAAAAATTTAAATCAGGGTCTTCTATTCTTCCAGCATTCATTATTATCCCAATAGTATGTAATATTAAATTTGGATTATGCAAAGCAATTTCTAAAATATTTTCTCTTTCATAACATTTATCTAATAATTTTGATAATTTTTCTATAGCTGTGCTATTCAATGATCTTGGTAATGCAGCGATAGGATGTCCATAATTTTTAGAGCATATATTGACTATGCCTGGTTCAGATATTCTAGATGAAAAAGGTAATGTTTCTCCTTCTACAAAGATAACTTTTGAATTATTATTTATTTTTTTCATCTCATTTAAAAATAATATGCTGCCAGCATATCCAGGACATATATAAACTAATTGACCATCTTTCAAGTAAGGTGATATCTTTTCTGCTAATAATTGATGAAAATTAGAAACATAAAAGATAAAAATGATATCTGCATTTGATATTCCTTGTGCTATATCATTTGTCACATCATTTAAATTGAATGTACCTTCACCTTCAATACCAGTTAGAGTAATAATTTTATTTTTTTTCAAGAATTCATAGTTTTCATTATGCATTTTTTTACCTATCTTCAAAAGGGTGATATTATATCCTTGCTTTGCATAATATGCAGCGGCAGCACATCCGCCATGTCCCATTCCTATGATTGTGATATTCATATTAAATCTCCTTTTTTAAAAATTACAAATATATAATATAAAATTTATATGGTTATCATATATCTCATATTCCATACTAAAAACCATTTCCTAAAATTTATGATCTGTTCTTAAAATTGAATTTTTTATCATCATCCAAAAATATTTTTGTAATCTGTTAGAATGTAAATTTTATTCATTTTTATTATATTCTTTAATTATTTTTGCAGGATTACCACCAACTATGCATTTAGATGGTATATCCTTTATTACTACACTACCAGCTGCTATTACAGAATCGTCTCCTATGCTTACACCAGGCATTATAATACAATTAGCACCTATCCAAACATTATTCCCTATTATAACATTTTTGATAGATCCATGTGTATTTATTCTATTAGCAGGATTTTCCATAGATAAGTCATGCCCAGAGCAGTCAAATATTTCTGTATTTGCTGCGATTAAACAATTAGCACCTATTTCTATATTTTTATATGCATGAATGCAGGCTCCATTAATTCTTGTGTTATCTCCTATTGTAATTATAGCATCTTTTTTGTCTGCCATTATTTTAGTGGGAGAATGCATATGCAAATGGTAGCTCTTTTTATTTGAATTTAAAGTTACATTATTGCCCAATATTAATTTAGCATTTGATGAAAAAATTAAAATAGGATTACCTGATATATTAACCCTTCCCCTTAATATAATGTGTTTCCTATAAATTATATTAATTTTGATAAATCCAATAATAGTATTTATTTTTCTAAACATAAATTTAAATTTTTATTTAAGTTATCGTTGAATTTAATATTATTAAAAATACCAAGTATAGCTCCCAAATATATTGATCTGATTGTATTAAAAGTTACTGCACCGAAACTACCAGAAAATGAAATAATAAAAGACATTAAAAATACAGCTATAAAAGTAGTATTCATCATATTGATTGTATTATCTTTATATTGAAACTTTTTTTTCAATCTTAAAAAATACTTTAATATTATCACATTGTAATAAAAATAAAATAATAATCCAAATATACCAGAACCATGTATAAGAACATTATAATCTGAATGTAACATTCTTTCGCCCATTATGCCACCACCATAATTACCTGGGGAGTTAAACATCTCTTTACCAAAAAGACTATGTTGAATAGAATTAAATGAAAAAACTTCATCCCATACCAATTTTGTTTCAATATATCTACCTTCAGTCTCATAAAAATCCTCTGTGAATCTACTAGCACGATTCATATACTGATATTGTAATGGTTCTTTGTAGAATGGGTATAATATAAATAAAAGTAAAATAATAGGGACTATGCTTTTAATAAAATAAGATTTCCTTTTACTAAACAATATTAAAAAAAAATAACCAATAAGAACTGCTATTATTGATATTCTTTTAAGATTTAAAAGTAAAGCAACTAAGGCTAAAACTCCTAAAATAATAACAATTTTTTTATTTTTTTTATCTAAATATAAAATCAATGGTAATATTACTAAAATATATGCTATAGAATTCATTCCTTCTGTAAAAACATTTCCAACATATAAAGAAAAATCACTGTCTAATCTTGAATATGGTGTTCTACCAATTTTAAAAAAATTTGTTAAAATAAAATTTATTAAATATAAACATAAAAATAATATTAAAATTTTATTAAATTTTTTTAATTGATTAATATCTTTTATAAATGTAAAACTAATAGGTAAAAATAGTGCAGGTATTAATGTTTTAATATATGTTTGTGCGGAATAAAAAAAATTAGATGAAAAAAAGATTAGTATCAGTAAATAAATAAAAAATAGATACATAGGTACCATAAATCTCTTAATTTCTACATACTTAAATGTAACATAAATAGTATAAATAAGGAAAAAACCGTTTATTATATATGAAGGGTACGAATGTTTAGGGAATGCAATACCAGATAATGCAACATAAATAAAATAAATAATTATAAAATAGTAAAATAGAAATAAAGTAATTTTTGTAGGTTTCATGTAGTTATAATTTATTCATACTTATTTTATATTTACTATATTTGTAGGTAAGTCCTAGTCCCATAATGCCACGAGATATTACAAGATTTAATGCTGCACCTATTATTCCCCAATAATGTATTAATGGAAAGGCTAAAATAAAACCTATCACTGATGCATAAATAGTATTTCTCATTACTATTTTATCTTGATTATTTACTATGAAAAAATTAAGACCAAAGATATCATATAGAATAATAAAAAATACACTTATAGAAAGTAATATTAAACAAGGTAGAGCATAGCTATTATTTATATCTAGATACCAAAAAATTAATTTATAAGAAAGTATTGGTATCAAAGCTAGGATGACACCAATTATTAACATTATCTTTTTATATTTATTAAAGGCATTTTTTACTCTATTCAGAAAAGGGAAAAATACTTTTGCTATTATATTTGCAAAAGTATAAAACAGCTCTACCACTTTTTTAATAGCATCATAGATACCTAGCATATATGTAGGAGCCATAATACCAAGTAAAAAGGAAGTAGTATTATTATATAATGTTGGTAAAAATTGATTTACAAAAATAGGAAAATTATTTTTTAATACGCTTTTTATTCTTTTTTTACCTATCCAATAATATCTGAGTTTATATTTTCGTGTGAGCATCATTTGTCCCACAATACCAGCACCTATGTACCCTAGAGAATTAAACATTGGATACATCCAATAATCATTAATATCCCGAATAAAAACAAAAATACAAATAGTAAAAAATATTTTTATTCCCAGATTTAAATATGTAATATATCGCATCTTTTCTATACCTTGAAAAAACCATTCAGGGAATAAAACATATCCGAATAAAATAGGAAGTGTCAATAAAAAAACAACAATTTCTTCACGAAAAGGTGGATAAAGAAAAATGATAATTAAAATAATAATAGTAGATAATATGCAAAAAAGCATCCTTACAGTTATTACGTTACTATAAATGAGGTCTAGTTGCCTTTTGTTATTTTTATTTATAGCCACATCTCTGGTGGCAGTTATTCTAAAACTATAATCTGTTAAAGCAGTAAAATAATTAATTAATGAGGTAGCTAAAACTATAATACCATAATTAGATTTTCCTAATACTCTTAAAACATATGGTAAAGTTATTAATGGTAATAATAATCCTATTACACGTAAAAGAGATAGTGATACAAAGTTTTCAGTTAATGTCCTTACATCTTTATTTTTTGAAAGCTTTTTTAGTTTATTTAAATTTTTCATTATCTCATTAAGTAATTAAAGAATAAAACATTTCTTTTTTTCACTATTTTTAATGCAAAATGGAAATATTTTTTGTTGTTCGTTATAGGTTGTAGGTTAATTTTATCCACAAATAGGCACAAATAGTACATAAAGGTTGAGGAGTTGATAAGTTTAGTAGTTTAGGATAGATATTAGTGATTAATGCACTCAAAAGACTAAAACATCTGTGTTAATTTGTGTAAATCTGTGGATGAAATTATAGTCATTGCTAGTTAGATATTTATTTTCCACAAATGTACACAAATAAGCACAAATGCAACTAAATAATCTGTGTTAATTTGTGTCTATTTGTGGATGAAACTATAGACATTGCTAGTTAGATATTTATTTTCCACAAATGTACACAAATAAGCACAAATACAACTAAATCATCTGTGTTAATTTGTGTCAATCTGTGGATGAAATTATAGACATTACTAGTTAGATATTTATTTTCCACAAATGCACACAAATATACTCAAATGCAACTAAATAATCTGTATTAATTTGTGTCAATCTGTAGATGGAACTATAGACATTGCTAGTTAGATATTTATTTTCCACAAATGCACACAAATGAACACAAATAAAACTAAATCATCTGTGTTAATTTGTGTCAATCTGTGGATGAAATTATAGACATTGATAGTTAGATATTTATTTTCCACAAATGTACACAAATAAGCACAAATGCAACTAGATAATCTGTGTTAATTTGTGTCAATCTGTGGATGAAATTATAGACATTGATAGTTAGATATTTATTTTCCACAAATGTACACAAATATACTCAAATGCAACTAAATAATCTGTGTTAATTTGTGTCAATCTGTGGATGATTAGATTTTCACACCATAATACTCTTTGTACCACTTAATAAATTTTTTAATTCCATCTTCTACTTTTGTTGAAGGTTTATACCCAATATCTCTCACTAAATCAGACACATCAGCATAAGTATTAGGTACATCGCCAGGTTGCATGGGTAAGAATTCTTTTTTTGCCTTTTTGCCAAGGGCATTTTCTATACCCTCCATGTAATCCATTAGTTTGACAGGATTAGAATTTCCTATATTATAGATTTTGTATGGGGCTATATTGCTTGATGAAGGATCTGGTTTAGTGTGTGCTGATGTTAAAGGTGGTTTATCTATCACTCGCACTACTCCTTCTATTATATCGTCTATATAAGTGAAATCACGACTCATATTGCCGTAGTTAAATATTTTAACCGGCTCATCATTAATAATGGCTTTGGTAAATAAGAATAACGCCATATCAGGTCTTCCCCAAGGGCCGTATACGGTGAAAAAGCGCAGACCTGTGGTCGACAGACTGAACAGATGACTGTAGGTATGCGCCATGAGCTCGTTGCTCTTTTTGGTGGCAGCATACAGGCTGATGGGGTGATCTACGTTATCGCTCGTGCTGAGAGGCATCTTGGTGTTGTTGCCGTAAACGCTGGAGGAGCTGGCATAAACCAAATGCCGGATATTATGGTTTCGGCAGGCTTCGAGAATGTTGACAAACCCCACGATGTTGCTGTCGATATAGGCGTAAGGATTTTCCAGACTGTAACGTACACCGGCTTGTGCAGCCAGGTTGCATACGTTGTCGAATTTTCCCCTTTCGAAAAGCGCCATCAATTGATCGCGGTCCTCAAGATTCATTCGTACGAAAGTGTAGCTCGGATATTTCGTGCTCCTTACCGGCATATGCCATTTTTCGGCTTCGCGGGAAATTCCCGTTTCGGCCAGGCGGGCATATTTGAGATTGACGTCGTAGTAATCGTTGATATTGTCGATGCCGACCACTTCATCGCCTCTTTCCAGAAGTCGTTTGGCAAGGTGAAAGCCGATGAATCCGGCGGTTCCTGTGATTAAAATTTTCATCAATTTTGGTGGTTGGAGGTTAGTGGATGGAGGTTGGATATTTAGTCGAGAGTTCATAAAGTTTGTAAAGTTTGAAAGTTCATAAAGTTCTACTTTTCACTATCCACTTTTCACTTTCTACTTTCTACTTTCCACTCCATTTTTGATTCTTAATTATTTTTTTTCGACCTCATCTCATCATCGGGACACCCGATCTGTGCAGAGAGCGTGCCGTCAGGCAAAAGACAAGCTGTTTGAACCGCCGTCAGGCGGTGAGTTATTTGTCTTTGATTTGAAAAAATAATGGCATTTGGTAGTAAATGCGAAAACAAGAGGGAAAATTTTCGAGTAAACTTGAAAAAAGTTCTATATTTGTAAAAATTTTCGAGTATGGACGAAAAAATTGTTATATTATCCAAGTATAATTTCTGGAATGGAAATGTTCCGGAAACAGGCTTTCCCCGTCATGATTATACCGATAAAATTATGGATTACATGAATACCACTCTGGTGAAAGTATTGGTTGGACAGCGGCGTGTGGGCAAAAGTTATATTCTGAGGCAAATAGCTTCGCAACTGATACGCAATGGCATTCCGCCGGAAAATATTTTTTATATCAATAAGGAATTTATCGAGTACGATTTTATAGTCACTTACAAAGAATTGGAGGAGATGGTAAATGTCTATAAAGCGTATTTTAAACCCAAAGGAAAATTTTATCTTTTTATCGATGAAATACAAATGATAAAAGGGTGGGAGCATTTCGTCAATTCCTATTCGCAGAATTTTGCAGATCCTTGCGAGATTTTTATTACAGGCTCAAATTCGGAGATGTTGTCAGGAGAATTGGCAACATTACTATCCGGTCGCTATGTCAAATTTGAGATTTTTCCTTTCAGTTATGTAGAGTATTTAGGAATCGCAAAAAAGCAAAAATCCCGTCAGAGCTATATGGAATATATGGCAACAGGTGCTTTACCCGAGTTATTTATGCTTCCCAACGAGGAATCCAAACGGAATTATGTTTCGGCTATAAAAGATACCATATTATTGCGCGATATTATTCAGCGTTATAACATTAAAGATGCCAAATTGCTTGAGGACGTATTTATTTATCTGGTAAATAACGCATCAAACCCGATTTCTGTCGCCAACATTCTAAACTATTTTCAATCGAAAAAACGAAAAACAAGTTACGATACCCTGTCGAACTATATTTCTTACCTCGAACAATCCTTTTTGATTCATAAGGTAGAACGTTTCAGCATCAAGGGGAAAGAAGTATTGTCGGGTATTTATAAATATTATATCAACGATTTGAGTTTTAAGAATTATCTTTATCCGGGTTTCGATTACGGAGTAGGGTACAAATTGGAAAATCTGCTTTTTCTGGAATTGAAAAGAAAGGGGTATATGGTTTATATCGGCACTTTCAGAGACAAAGAGATCGATTTTATTGCCAAAAAAGGTGACAAGATGATCTATATACAATGCTGCTATATGCTGATCGACGAAAAAGTAATTGCTCGCGAATATTCTCCCTTGCAAACCATCAAAGATAATTACGATAAATATGTTGTAACAATGGATGAAGTGAAATTCTCTTCCAAAGAAGGGATAGAACACATTCAGGCCTGGAACTTTTCTGATATAATCCATTAATCCCACCCTTATCTTAAGAGGGGAGTTGTTTCCGGATCACACTTACCTTAAGTTAGAAAGTTCATAAAGTTCTACTTTTTACTTTTCACTTTCTACTCCATTTTCCTTTCTCCAGCCACCAGTAATCAGTTTTCAGTAATCAGTTTTCAGTAATCAGTTTCCAGTCGTCAGTTTTCAGTAATCAGTTTCCAGTCGTCAGTTTTCAGTTTCAAGTCTCCAATCACCATTCTCCAACCTCCAACCTCCAGTCTCGTTTTTTCAATCAAAGCATCTTGCTTTCTTTGACTTTCTTGACGATATCTGCTTTTACTCTTTCCCATTCAATCTGTTCGATCATTTTAGGCATTGCCTGTTCTTCAGCATCGGCGAAATATACAAGTGATTTTATTAAATGATAATCATTGGCCAATCCTTTACCATATTTTTTCTCATAGAATCTTAAAATAGTATCTAACGAATATTTTTTAAGAATAAAATATAAATCTATAAAATCTTTTTTATTCCCTCTGCCCGAAATAGCTGATAGTTTCATTGCAGCAATATCTAATTCATGGGCAATTTTTATTTTTCTATGATATATGAATGGATTTATGATGGTATACTTGTAACCCAAGAAAGATATGCGGACATGATTCAAAATTCCATTAACGGTATTTTTTTCTTCATTTTGCAATTCGAAATGACCTAATGATAGTATAGAGTGAATAATCTGGCTCGTATTGAAATCATAAGGTATAAAAAAATCAAAATCTATTGATTGACGATGTCCGATTTGTAAAGCCAATCCTGTGCCGCCTGCAAGATAAAAATCGCTTATAAAGTCTGCATTCGAGAGCAATTCGAATAAATCGAGCTGAAATGATGGTAATATGTTTAAAGTCAAATCATTACTCATTTAGCATGATTTCCCAAAAATTTTTTGTTTTGTTATTTAAATTCTTACTATTAAAAATAATATTTTTTAATTCCGTTTTATTGACTTTTTTCAGGATATACCTTACAGCTTCCATGTCTCCATAATTAAGTAATCGTTCGGTTATAAATTTTTTATATTTATCTAGTGATAATTCATTAAAATTACAATCCCAGAAATATTTTTCGAAGGTTTCGGGAAGTTGCTCATTGGTTTGCATCATCATTGATTTATAAAAAGTTGAAAGTTTGGAAAGTTGGTGGTTGGTGGATGGAGGTTGGTGATTGGAGGATGGAAGTTAGAGGTTGGAGGATAGTAGATAGTGATTGGTTATAATTTATTTTTTAATGAATTGATTAAGTTTCTTAATTGTTTCATTTCAATTTGAATGGAATTTCTTAAATTTTCAGTTTTTATAGAATCAGTATAATTCAGTTGTATAGCAATTTCGAGTTGCGTTTCGATTTCAGCCAACGATCCGAGTGAGATAAATAAAAAATAAATGAATTCTTTTGTCGAATTTCTTACGAATCCTTCTGCCCTGTGAAATACAAACCATTAAAGATTCTCTAAATAGTTCTTAAGACGATTTCGAATATATCGATGCCCATAGGTAGTTTTTAAATATTTTTCTCTGTGCATTGCATCTTTAATATTTACACATCCCTCGAAATATATAAGTTCGAAAGGCCGCCGATACATTGTGGATTTAGAAATACCTTCATTGTGCTCTCTTAATCGCTTTTTCAGGTCATGTGTATAGCCAATATAAAAATTCCCATCCCTTAAGCTTTTCAATACGTAAACAAAATACATGTTTATTTTATTGTAGGTTATTTCACAGGGTTCTTCACAACCGATACCGCGGCCCTCCTCAGTTGCGAAGTCAATGCATAAAGTTCATGATTGGGAAAAGTTCCCGTAAGCTGATAAATGTCCCTAGCCAACTTAACCCCATTCCTCCAAACCTCCAAATCTCTGAATGATAAAATTTTATCTTCCATTTTTTATTTTTTATTCCCCAACCTTCATTCACTAATCTCCAACCTCTAACCACCAACCTCCAGTCTCCAATCCCCAATCACCATTCACTAATCACTCTCCTCCGATGTTTCTATTTTATAGATTAGCAGGGCGTTAGGTGTTTCTTTAAGGATGCTTTCGGCGTTATTGGGAGAAGCCATCAGATAAAAAATTTTTCTTTCGAGCAGCTGCTGTGCTTTTTGGATGAGGCGGTCGAGGAAAGACTGATCGATTTTAGAACCAACGATAAAAAGATGAATCTCATCTGAATCGAGTCCTTGGGCTAATTTTCCGGTGAGGTAAACTTCTTTAATATCGCCTAGTTCTGTGAGTACTTCTTCGGCAAGTGTATCGAGGCCTACATATTTACGTACTATGCTCGAGATATCTGGGAAAAGTGGATGATGAGGATTGGCTTTATAGATTTTCTTATTGCCTTCGATGGCGGATTCAAGTATACCAGCTTCTTCAAAACGGTTGAGTTCCACACGTATAGCATTAGTACTTTCACCGAACTCTTCGGAAAGTGAACGGAGATAGCCCGTATTGCTTGGATTGAGAAAGAACTTCAATAGAAGCTTAAGACGTGTTTTGTTTGTAAGCAGTGGGCCAATCATAGTAGTTAGTGGATGGAGGATGGTGGAGAATGGTGGTTGGAGGATAGTAGATAGTGATTAGTTATAATTTATTTTTTAATGAATTAATTAAGTTTCTTAATTGTTTCATTTCAATTTGAATGGAATTTACGTTTCTTAAATTTCCAGTTTTTATAGAATCAGTATAATTCAGTTGTATAGCAATTTCGAGTTGCGTTTCAATTTCAGCCAATGATCCCAATGAAATGCACAGGAATCGTACAAAATCTTTCGTTGAATTTCTCACAAATCCTTCCGCCCTGTGAAATACAAACCATTAAAGATTCTCTAAATAGTTCTTAGGACGATTTCGAATATATCGATGCCCATAGGTAGTTTTTAAATATTTTTTTTTGTGCATTGCATATTTAATATTTACACATCCCTCGAAATACATAAGTTCGAAAGGCCGCCGATACATTGTGGATTTAGAAATACCTTCATTGTGCTCTCTTAATCGCTTTTTCAGATCATGTGTAGAGCCAATATAAAAATTCCCATCCCTTAAGCTTTTCAATACGTAAACAAAATACATGTTTGTTATATTGCAAGTTATTTCACAGGGTTCTTCATGATGGAAACAGAAGCCCTTTGAATCTGATCTTTAAATCCGTAATCTTTATTTGATTTAAAGAGAGAATAAACTTGAGCCGATACATTTTTTGCTTTCTGCCAAGCTACAATATCCTCAAACTGTTCGATTCTCATTTCTTATTATTGAAAGTTCATAAAGTTCAATTTTTCACTTTCTACTTTCTACTTTCTACTTTCCAGTCCCCAGTCTCCAACCTCCAGTTTCCAATCACCATTCTCCAATCACCAATCTCCAATCTCCAGTTTTCAGTTCCCAGTTTCCAGTTTTCAGTTTCCAATCACCAATCGCCAATCACCAATCTCCAATCTCCAGTTTTCAGTTCCCAGTTTCCAGTTTCCAGTTTTTAGTTTCCAATCACCAATCGCCAATCACCAATCTCCAATCTCCAGTTTTCAGTTCCCAGTTTCCAGTTTTCAGTTTCCAATCACCAATCACTAATCACCAATCACTAATCACCAATCACCAATCTCCAGTTTTCAGTTTTCAGTTTCCAGTATCCACTTCCAAACAGGTTTGATATGTAGAATCTTATTGTCGAGCCTTATGTTTGATTCCTGATCGAAAGTGAGAATGAGCCCTTCATTGAGTTCAAAAGTTTTCAATGCATTCAACAGTCCATTATATTCGCGTTTTTCATTAGCCTCATTTATTTCGGTAGTAACCTGCACAGCCGCGAATGTTTTATGATCCTCTTGAATAACGAAATCACATTCATATTTATCGTTGAAATAATATAGCTGCTGATTGGAAATCAGTACATTACATACCAAATTTTCGAGCAACCAACCAACATCTTGAGTTATCTTTGTAGAAAGAACTTTAAAGAAGCCGTTATCCACCAAGTAAGCCTTTTTTTCATTTACAATCTGCTTTTTAAGGCTGTAATCGAACTTATTGATTATTTGAAGAAAATAGGTTTCGCAGAGATATTGCAAATAGTTTTTAATAGTAGAAATGCTACCCACATTGCTGATTGTCTTAAGTTTATTATAACTGAATTTATTGCCGACATTCGTAATGAGGTAAAGATAAATATCGCGCATTTCGGAAAGATTGGCTACTCCATACCGGACCGCAATATCTTTGATAACGATATCTTCGTAGATGTGAGCGAGTATCTCCGGTTCATTATAGAGAAGATATTCGGGCATGCCTCCGTTGAATAAATAATTCCGGAAATGAGATTTGATTTTGGTTCGTTCGACGGTATTATACAGGATTTCTTTATCTACTGTTATCTTTTTCAAAGAGAGGTATTCGTGGAAAGAGAAAGGACGTACGACTATATCGAGATGCCGGCCAGTGAGTTTAGTACCGAGCTCCATACTCAGGAGGCGGGCGCTTGAGCCGGTAATGAAGAATTTAAAGTTAGAGTCGTAAAAACGACGAACAAAATTTTCGAAATGTTCTATGTTCTGGATTTCATCTATGAAGAAAGTTTTTTGTTCGCCATAGAGTTCGATGAGGGCTTCGTAGAGGAAATTAAAATCTTCGGCTTTGAAATTGAACAGACGCTCATCTTCAAAATTGATGTAGTAAAAGCGTTCATCCTCATAATACTGATGAATGATTTGACGCATGAGCGTAGATTTGCCAACACGGCGCATTCCTGTAATGACAATTACTTGGGGAAGTGGGATTGTCTTTTCTATTTGAGATAGAAGGGTACGTTTTATTCCAAGTTGTTTAGCGAGAATAGCCGCATGTTGGTCGGCGAGAATCTGTTTGATTTCGTTTTTAGAAAGCATAATCAATATTGTTCAATTATGTTGAACAAATTAGTGAAATATTGTTCAGTAATAGTGAAAAGGAATGAGGGATGGTGGATGGTGGATGGGGGATGGAGGGTGGAGAATGGTGGCTGGAGGATAGTAGATAGTGATTGGTTATAATTTATTTTTTAATGAATTGTTTAAGTTTCTTAATTGTTTCATTTCAATTTGAATGGAATTTACGTTTCTTAAATTTCCAGTTTTTATAGAATCAGTATAATTCAGTTGTATAGCAATTTCGAGTTGCGTTTCAATTTCAGCCAATGATCCCAATGAAATGCACAGGAATCGTACAAAATCTTTCGTTGAATTTCTCACAAATCCTTCCGCCCTGTGAAATACAAACCATTAAAGATTCTCTAAATAGTTCTTAGGACGATTTCGAATATATCGATGCCCATAGGTAGTTTTTAAATATTTTTTTTTGTGCATTGCATATTTAATATTTACACATCCCTCGAAATACATAAGTTCGAAAGGCCGCCGATACATTGTGGATTTAGAAATACCTTCATTGTGCTCTCTTAATCGCTTTTTCAGATCATGTGTAGAGCCAATATAAAAATTCCCATCCCTTAAGCTTTTCAATACGTAAACAAAATACATGTTTGTTATATTGCAAGTTATTTCACAGGGTTCTTCATGATGGAAACAGAAGCCCTTTGAATCTGATCTTTAAATCCGTAATCTTTATTTGATTTAAAGAGAGAATAAACTTGAACCGATATATTTTTTGCTTTCTGCCAAGCTAAAATATCTTCAAACTGTTCGATTCTCATTCCTTATTATTGAAAGTTCGTAAAGTTCAATTTTCCACTTTTTACTTTCTACTTTTTACTTTCTACTTTTTTCCACAGCTTCGCCCTTTCAGTCCCATGAGCGCTCTTGTCATATGACCTATTTCTTTTAATATTTTGGGCGAGGATCCGTCACCCAACTCTATTCACCAACCTCCAATCTCCAACCACCAGCCTCCAACCACCAATCACCAATCACCAATCACCAATCTCCAGTTTTCAGTTTCCAGTATCCAGTTTCCAATCTCCAACCTCCAATCACCAGCCTCCAATCACCAATCACCATTCTCCAACCTCCAATCACCAGCCTCCAATCACCAATCTCCAATCACCAATCACCATTCTCCAACCTCCAATCTCCAATCTCCAATCACCAATCTCCAACCACCAGCCTCCAATCACCTTCTTTCATCGGTTTCAGCATTTGAGGCGAAATTGTCACCATCACCACTTGTTGAATGGCTTGGATACGAACGGCTACTTTCTGCTTTCCACGAAACTGCACCAGCTCTCCTTCCATTCCAGCTAAGGGACCTTCGGTAACGATGACGTGCATACCCGGCTTCAAACAATCGGGTGTACATTCTATCTCGAGGTCTGTGCCGACCATTGTTTTTAGGGTTTCGATCTGACGATCAGGTATAGAGGCAGGTTTGCCTCCGAAATAGATATAACGTACCACACCTTCGATGCCTAACACTTTCTCGTAAAGCACATTATTGGTTTTTACGAAAACATACGAATGGATAACCGGTTCAAGAACGAGCTTACGACGGTCGCTCCATTGTCTCAGCACACGCTTTAAAGGCACATAAGCTTCTATGCCTTGTTCATTTAACAGAAAAGCTGATTTTTTCTCGAACCTGGAACGAGTGTAAACCGCATACCATCTTAACAATTTATCCATTCAGTTATGAGTTCATTAGGATGAAAAAGCTGCTTGCAGTTTTGAGTAACAAAATTACTCAAAGATTTTGAATCTTGCAAATTTTTGATGTTAAAATTTGTTAAATTTTTCAATAATTTTTATTTTCTTCAGTGGAATCACTGATATTTAATGTTTTAGAAAATATGAGAGCGATGGCAAAGGCGGAGATACCTTCGTGTCGGCCTTCGAACCCGAGTCCTTCTGAAGTAGTTGCTTTAATAGATATGGAAGAGGGTGGAATTTGAAGTGTTTGAGCTATATTTTGCTGCATCTGAGGGATATAGGGGGCAATTTTAGGTTGCTGGAGAATCACAGTGGAGTCGATATTGCCGATCTGATATTCGTGATCTTGTAAGAGTTTGGCAACTTTTTCCAAAAGCAAAAGAGAAGAGATGCCTTTATATTGGGGATCATTATCGGGGAAGTGGTAGCCGATATCGTGAAGGGCGGCAGCACCAAGCAAAGCGTCGCAGATGGCATGCAAGAGGACGTCGGCGTCGGAATGACCTATGGCCCCCAATGGAAAGTCGAGTTTTATACCGCCCAACCAAAGCTCGTAACCTGAAGCCAAACGATGAACATCGTAACCAAATCCAATGCGTGGGAACATCATTTTAGAGTATAATCATTGTGAGAACAAAAGTAATAAAATTGGAGGATGGAGGATGGTGAGTAGAAAGTTGGAAAGTTTATAAAGTTTGTAAGGTTCGTAAAGTTTGAAAGTTCATAAAGTTAATATCTTTAACTTTGTAGGTTGCCATGTGGAAGAACATTCAAATAAAATATAAAGCTCGGAAGTTGTCGGGTATAAAAGTTTGTCGCCTACTGATTGCTTGGGCACTCATGATAGTTTCTTATGAATTATGCCTTGCACAAGGAACTAATGTACCTGTTTTGAATCTGGCCAAGAATGGAGGCTTGTCAAATGGAGCAGTCAATAGTATTATCATGGATTCGGAAGGTTATCTGTGGCTTGGAACATGGAATGGCCTCAATCGCTGGGATGGTAACCATATAGTAAGTTATTTACCTGGTAGTTCGCCCCATTCTATTCATAACCATGTCATTCGTAAGATATTCCCTCTAAAGGAAGGTGGTTTATGGCTGCTTACTAATAAAGGAATTTCGAGATATAATAATCGTGAGGATACATTTAAAGCTTATTTTGATAATATACCCGGTAACCTAAATTATGAAACCGACCTCAGTATGACGCTGATGTATGATTCTGTTCTTTTTGTTTCGGTGAAAGGAAGAGGATTATATCAATATGTATCGGAGGGAAAAAATTTTGAGCTGAGGGAAGATATTCGGGATACTTTGGGCATACTGAAGCGTCTTGTGAGTATTCAGGGCTCGGCCAATGGTTTGGTTTTGTTAACAACCGATGGGAAAGTATGGCGTTTGCAAAAAGAGCATCTGCATCTTATTAGTAGATTTCGTACAAATGCTCCTTTGGTAGCCACCTTTCTATTTACGCAGGGAGGGGAGGAATTTTTTCTTCTCGTGCAACGCAATTCTCCAGCATTGATGATGAGTCTGAAGAATGGAGAAACATGGCAGCTGAGTATTCCGGGCGACTATATCACTCATTTTGCAACTTCACATGAGGATGGAGAAATTTGGGCGGGCACAGAACTAGGAAATCTCTATCGATTCGATCTTTCTAAAAGAATTTTTCGTGAAATATATAAATCGAGAGATTATGCAGGTGAAGGATTGTTTACCTCGCGTATTCTCGAAATCTATGAACCTGAAGGAGGTGGGCTATGGTTGGGAACCGACGGCAACGGAGCATTCGCTATTCTACCAAAATGTATTTCCAATGAACCCATTCCTGCTACACGATTATCGTATCCTATCGTAAGAAGTATTTTGCGCGATGGTCAATTATTATTAATAGGGACGAAGGGAGGAGGGTTGGATATCATTGGTTTGGATGGGCATACTAAAGCATCCTTCGACACGCAGAGAGGAATGAGCAATAATTCCCTGTTAGCTATGCTCAAGCGGCCTGATGGGAGTATATGGCTGGGTACAGACGGAACAGGAATCGGTGTATTGAATGCTTCGAAAACACATATTCATCCCTTATTTATTCCTGACATTCCTCCCGAGTTGAGTTCTTATGCCAGCATTTACAAGATGATAGATGATGGGCATGGAAATGTTTTTGCTGGAACAAGTGGTTTTGGAGTTATCGAAATTTCTTACGATCCTCATCATCCTGATAAAATCTACGGATTAAAGCAGGTGGAACTCGAGAAAACTACTGAGGGTGAGATTCAAAAACAGATTGTATATGCGTTAGCACAAAGTCGTCCTGGAATTTTATGGATAGGGGTTAGGGGTAAAGGGGTTATTCGTTATAATACGGTAACCAAGCGTGTAGAGTCGGTTTATTCCACTCGTACCCGGCCCGATATTATTCAAAATGATGATGTTATTTCTTTATTTGTAGATGCGAAGTGTATAGTGTGGATTGGCACAAGCGGAGGTTTATTTTCTCTTGATCCCGAGGCAAATAGGGCTCAAACAGAATATCCAAATTTTAAATATCGTGTTATCGGTTTCATCATTCATTCTATACAAGCCGATCCTGAGGATAATTTATTGTTGACTACTTCGGATGGTATTGTAGTTATAGATAAGGAAAGGAAAAAGGTGAGGTTTTTTGGCCAAGAAGATGGATTGATCAACGAAGAATATACTGATGGAGCTGGATATTATGATACAAGCAGTCGAGTTTATTATGCGGGAGGCACAAGAGGTATAGATAGATTTCGTACTGAGGATATACAGCTTAGTTCGAGTTTTCCTCCATTGGCCATCAATGCCTTATACATCAACAATCAATTACAGCAACCAGATGGTAAAATTTTGCCATTTCGTGCAAATCTGATAAAAACTCTAAGGCTCAAGCATCATCAGAATACGCTCACATTTGATGTAGTAGCTATTAATAGTTTTGGGAATCGTAATCATAGCATTTCGTATCGTTTGCTTCCTGATGATAAAGAATGGTTGATACAGTCCGGCAAAAATGGTTTAGTGCTTTCGAATTTACAGCCTGGTGATTATATTTTGCAACTGCGGGTGAGTGATGAAAATGGCCAATGGGCTCCTGGGTACAAAGAGATTAATATTCATATTGCACCTCCTTTCTGGATTACTACCTGGGCTTTTGTGCTTTATTTCGTCATTCTGGTTGGCATGCAAGGAATCATCTTATGGATATTTCGTCGTAAGGCCATACGCAAGCATAGTCTCGTGCTTCAGGAAATGGAGAAGCAAAAAGAGCTTGAGCTACAGAATTACAAGTTAGAGTTTTTTACGGAAATAGCGCATGAATTTAGGACACCACTTACGGTAATCAATGCGCAAACTCATCAATTGCTCGACGAATTAAAGGAAACTAAATTTAGGGAGAAACTTCTGGGAATTTATCGGAGTAATTTGAAATTGCAGAAATTAATCAGCGAGATTATTCAATTCAGGAAATTGGAAAAAGGAAAGGAACAATTCAATATTAGCAAGGTTGATCCCATTGAAATAACTGAAGAAGTTGTGAGTGACATGGAAAGTCTGGCCGTGCAAAGAACTGTCAAATTCAAGATACATCGAGGAGAACTTATTTCGTCGTTTTTTACAGATAGAGAAAAGCTTCAGAGCATTCTTACCAATGTAATTTCGAATGCAACCAAGTATAATCGAGAAGATGGCGAGGTGAATATTTATATTGATGGAGAAGGGGATGGGGTGAAGTTTATTGTAGAAGATGAAGGCGAAGGATTCGATCCAGCGCGCATTTCTATGGTGTTCGAGCCATTTGCCTTGAATAATCCTACAACGATGAAGAATTATCCGGCATTTTATTCGTCGGGATTAGGACTAGCCGTTACGCGTAGCATGATTGATCTATTGGGAGGCAGTATTCGTGCTGAAAACAAGACGGATAGAGGAGCAAGAATCATTTTTTACATACCATCCAAAGAGAATGTTTTCAACGAAGAATCATCTGCTGAGGTTTTAGTTACGCAAGATTTAGATAAAAATGAGAATCAAGAACCGGGAAAAGTTTCTCTAACCAATACCTCAGGTCAGAAGCCTTTGATTTTGATTGTGGAAGATGAACCGGAAGTGATGAATGTGATTGTGGATGTGATAAAGGATGATTATCGCATAATCACTGCGCAAAATGGAAGAGAAGCCTTGGAAATGATTCATAGATGGCTTCCTGAATTGATTGTTTCGGACGTGATGATGCCCGAAATGGATGGCATAGAATTATGCAAAGCCATACGTCAAGATTTCGACATCAGTCATTTGCCCATCATCTTACTCACTGCACGTACTGAAATAGAAGATCGTATCAGTGGCCTTGTGGCGGGAGCTGATTCATACATCCCCAAGCCTTTTCACCCCAGACATTTAAAGGTAAGAATCGGGAAATTGCTCGAGATGCGCAGAAAACTGAGGGAGAATGTTGGAGAATCGTGTAATAGTTTGGCAGCCTTTGGTCAGATACCCGATCCGTTTTTGCATAAGATTATCACCTTAATCGATGAGAATCTTGATGATCAACATTTGACGGCTGAATTTATTGCTGACAAGATGGCCATCAGCAAGTCATCGCTTTATGCCAAGTGCAAGTCACTGACAAGTGTAAGTCCGCATGAATTGATCAATCGCCGCAGGTTGGAGAAAGCCGCTTTGTTGCTCGTAAGTACACATCTTACGGTAAGCGAGATCATCGATCAGGTAGGATTCAATAGTCGAACTTATTTTTATGATTTATTCAACCGTTGCTATGGTTGTGCTCCCACTGAGTACAGGAATAAAAAATCTGTTTAAATCTTTAAAATCTACCAAAAAACAAAATGCAGCTTCCATCAGAACATCCTTTTGTAGTCTTTAAATTTTGTCCGCGTTGTGGAGAAAATGGATTTACATCCGTCAGTATAAAGTCGATGAAATGTCCGGTTTGTGGTTTGGAATGGTTTTATAATCCTGCTCCTGCCGTGATGGCTATTATTCCGAATTCCAAAGGTGAAATTCTTTTTAGCAAAAGAAAATATAATCCTGGAGCTACCTTGCTCGACTTGCCAGGTGGTTTTATCGATATTAATGAAACCTCTGAAGAAGCCCTAATTCGTGAGGTTAATGAAGAAACAGGTTTAGTTGTCCAATATTTCGAGTATTTGTTTTCTCTACCTAACCAATATTATTACAATGACTTGCTCTATTACACGCTCGATAATGTATTTTTATGTTCGATTGAGAATTTTGATCAAATGAAGCCTGATGATGATGTGAGTGAGTTATTATTTTTAGAAGTCCAAAAAATTGCGCTACGACAAATTGCTCTTTTTTCTGTAAGAAATTTGGTAGGGAAGATTCAAAGGGAAGAGAAATTGAAGCAAAAGATTTTTCGGAGATAAGGTTTGATTGTTGAATGGGGTTCAAATGCTGTGGAACACAGCATTTGAACCCCATATTTAAGCCAATTTTTAGCGAAACTTTAGGTTAGAAACTTAGATACTCGAAAGGAAGCGTTCGGCTTCAATGGCTGCCATTGCTCCTGTTCCCGCAGCAGTAATAGCCTGACGATAATAATGGTCTTGAACATCGCCAGCGGCAAAAACGCCTTCTATATTGGTAAGTGTAGTTCCGGGAACAGTTTTGATATAGCCGGCCTCATCCATCTCAAGCTGTCCAACAAAAATTTCAGAATTAGGTTTATGTCCAATAGCAATAAATACTCCATCCAGAGCAAGTTTCTTTTTTTCGTTGGTTTTTATATTTTTAATAATGATGCCATTCACCGATTTCATGAATCCTTCTTTCTCACCTATAATTTCATCGACTACGCTATCCCAGATGATTCCGATATTTGCAGTATTCATTACCTTGTTTTGCATGGCTTTGGAAGCTCTCAATTCGTTGCGGC
>Ga0302250_1000558_pt1 | contig 35255 bp, 27 predicted proteins | sample AAG_RA_Asp_MG_FD_193536 | JGI IMG/M metagenome (GOLD analysis project Ga0302250, IMG submission 193536) | Enriched activated sludge microbial communities from anaerobic digester in WTTP, New Holstein, Wisconsin, United States - AAG_RA_Asp | ecosystem: Engineered > Bioreactor > Anaerobic >...
GCGGGGAATGGCGCGCGAGAGGATGAAAACAGAGCCCACGAGCAGTACGATGGCGTTCACCAGTGCGGCCAGCAGCGACAAACGCCTGAATCCATAGGAATAGGAGCCATGGCCGGGCCTGCGCGCACGGCTCTCCATGAACCATGAAAAGCCGATCGAGAAGGAGTCACCCAGATCATGCAGGGCATCCGAAAGGATCGCCAGGCTGTTGGTGAGGAATCCCCCGGCCACCTCGATCAGGGAAAAAATCAGGTTAAGGAAAAACGCCGCTCTTATACTGGCGTTAGAGTCCTGCGCGTGTGAATGATGGTGGTCCATGCTCGTTCCTGAATGGAGATCCGCCTGCGGGCCGGGAAACTCGCCCAATTCATCCCCGGATCGACTCGATCCCCCTCCCCTGCTTCCTCTACAACCTGTACATCGGCTCCATTTCATCCTCGAAGAGAATGAGCTCGTCGTTTTTAAAGTTGATGAAATCCTGACTGGAGGGATGGCCGGGATAGGGCGCATAGAAATGACCGGGATAGGCATTGCGCCAGACCAGGATCCAGGCAATCCGGCACAAATCCGGATGGCGGCGGAGCGGCTTGAGGATGCGGTCGGTGTACCAGTTGACCTCGGTGAGGGCGTTGCAGCCGGTCTCGGTCAGGGCCGGGATCTTGTTTTTACCTCCGGCGAGATCGATCAACGTTCTCAGGCTCTCGATGAAGAGGGTGTCCTGGCGCGTGCGGGAGACCGAGGGATCATAGTTGGCGACATTGCCCACATCCCAGTAATTGTCAAAGCCGAAGATGTCGACGCAGTCGTCGCCCGGCCAGGCATAGAGCATGTCGCGCTCGAGGGCGGCGGGATTCATGCGGCTCTTGTCCGGCGAGATGGCGTATAGCAGCTGATGGATATCGAGCGAATCGCGCAGGAAGGAGACCGTGAAACGGAAAAGAGCCCGGTACTCCTCCTCAGTGCAGCCTTTGGTGCCCCACCAGAACCAGTCACCGTTATGCTCGTGATAGGGGCGGAAGATGACCGGGATCGGCCGGCCGGACTCATCCACCAGCTCCCGGAAAAAATTGCCGGCCAGGGTGAGACGGCGGACGAGCTCGGCGTGGGCGTCTCCGCCCGGGAGCAGCCGGGCGCCTGAAGGCCGGGTGTCGTTGACCCCGCCACCGGTGGCCGGGTTGCCATCATGCCAGCTGACGGTGATGATCCCGCCGCGGGCATAGCCCTCTTTTATCAGCCGCTTGATCTTGTTGAAATGGACCTTGTCAACATTGGCCGAGGCGCTGATATTGCCGATATCCCAGCCGTAGACCGCGGGGTAGGAGCCGCAGACATCCCTGACGTCGCAGTAATCGCTATCGGGATGGGCGCGTCCGACCCCGTAGGCCAGGGCATCCTGCTGGCCGAAAAGGACGCCCTTGCCGGAGAGCTTTTTCAGATTGAGATAGAGGGCCCGGGTCTCCGGCGTGGCCTGGCGGTCGACTGGCAGCTCCTCTCCGCCCGAGAAGGCCAGGGCGGCAGCAAGCAGTATCAGGTTTAACATGGCACTCTCCCGAAATGGGGGCAAGTTTCTTTTAATATAATCAGAATAACCATGAATATCATCATTTTAATGCGCAGTTGTGCATAAACGCCATGCACAAGCCTGAGCAGTCATTTTACACAGCCGACTTTCACTACGAAGCACCACCGCCATAATATTTCCGGGCAGCAAAACGGATAAATCTCTTGCTCGCCAATCCGTAAAAGGCTATATTGAATCCAGGTCATCGAATGCGGGGTCTCCAGGGACTCCGTTTTCTGGTGTCAAGGGCAGATCTGTATGGTGCATCCCCAAAAGGCCGCAGGAGAAGCAAAAGATGAATACATGTTATCAAAAAATCAGCTCCAGAGCCAAGGAGCTGGAAAATGAGATCGTGGAGTTTCTGCTGGCGTTGGTTGCCACTCCCTCCCATTCGGGTGTGGAGGAAAAGGTCATCCAGGTCATCCGGCAGGAGATGATAAAGGCCGGCTTCGACGAGGTGCGCATTGACGGCCTCGGCAGCATCATCGGCCGCATCGGCAGCGGAAAGCGGCTCATCGCCTTCGACGCCCATATCGACACCGTCTATCCCGGGGATCCGGCGCAGTGGAACTTTGATCCCTTCACCCCCTTTGTCCGGGAGGGCAAGGTCTGGGGCCGCGGCAGCGTCGATCAAAAGGGCGGCATGGCCGCGATGGTATATGCCGGCAGGATGATCCGGGAGATGGGACTGAATGACAAGTTTACCATCCTCTTCACCGGCACGGTGATGGAGGAGGACTGTGACGGCCTCTGCTGGCAATATCTGATCAATGAAGAAAAGATCCGGCCCGAGCTGGTGGTGATCACCGAACCGACCAACATGAATATCTATCGCGGCCACCGCGGCCGCATGGAGATGGAGGTGCAGGTCAAGGGCGTGAGCTGCCACGGCTCCGCCCCCGAGCGCGGCGACAATGCCATCTACAAGGCTGCCCGCGTCGCCCTCGAGATTGAAAAGCTCAACGTGCGGCTGCGCAGTGATCCCTTTCTCGGCAAAGGCAGCGTCACTGTCACCGAAGCGCGCTCATCCTCTCCGTCCCTCTGCGCCGTACCCGATGGCGCGGCCCTCCACCTCGACCGCCGGCTCACCCAGGGCGAGACCAGGGAGAGCGCGGTCGCGGAGGTCCATGATGCCGCCGTGCGGGCCGGCGTGCCGGATGCACAGGTTAGCGTGCTGACCTACGCCGAACCGGCCTATACCGGAAAAATCTACCCCACTGAAAAATACTATCCCACCTGGGCGCTCCCGGAGAACTCGCCCTGGCTGCAGCAGGCAGCTGCGGCTTACGAGGGGCTTTTCAGCAGGATTCCGCTGATCGACAAGTGGACTTTCAGCACCAACGGCGTCGCAATCGCCGGAATGAACAACATCCCCTGCCTCGGGCTCGGACCGGGCAATGAGGTCCATGCCCATGCCGCCAACGAGGCCTGCCCCGTCGAGCACCTCAGCGGCGCCGCGGCGTTCTACGCTGCCCTGGTGGCGGTGCTCAACGAAAAGGCCGGATGAGGTGAGTTCCGTCTTTGAGTACCAATGCTGCGAGTGCGGCCGCTGCTACGCCCGTGACGAGGTGACCTACCTTTGCCCGGCCTGCTCGGCTTCCTGGAAGCCGGGCATGCCCCTCAAAGGTGTGCTGCGCGCCGAGTTCGACTATGCCGGGATCCGGCGCAGGCTGCATCCGCGCCGGATTGACTGGCGGCTCTGGAATGCGGTCGAGGAGAGGTATTTCCCCCTCTGCGCGGTCGGAAATACCCCCTTCACCCGCATCGACCGCTTCGGCACGCTGGCCGGGTTCGCAAACCTCTGGGCCAAGAACGACGGCCTCAACCCCAGCGGCTCGCTCAAGGACCGCGCCTCCTTTCTGGTCGCCGCCGATGCCCTGCGCACCCGCGCCCGCACCCTCGTCGCCGCCTCGACCGGCAACGCCGCCTCCTCCCTGGCCTCCGTCTGCGCGGCGGCGGGCCTGAAGTGCATCATCTTCGTCCCGGCGGCGGCTCCCAAAGCAAAGCTGGTCCAGATCCTGATGCACGGCGCCACCCTCCTCCCCGTCAGGGGCACCTACGACGACGCCTTCCGCCTCTCACTCGAATTCACAGCAAAATACGGCGGCCTGAACCGCAACACCGCCTATCATCCCCTCACCATCGAGGGCAAAAAAACCGCCGGGCTGGAGATCTTTCGCCAAAACGGCGGCCGCGCACCGGAGGCCATCCTGGTGCCGGTGGGCGACGGGGTTATCCTCAGCGGTGTGCACAAGGCTTTTTCCGATCTGAGGGCATCGGGGCTGATCGAGAAACTGCCGCGGCTGATAGCGGTGCAGGCGGAATCATCAGACGCCATCCATCATTTCATTCAGACCGGCCATTACCGGAATGCCGAAGAGCCGCACACCATCGCCGATTCGATCTCGGTCGCGGCCCCGAGCAATGCCATCATGGCACGCCAGGCGGTGCTGGAGTCGGGGGGGTTTTCTTTGACAGTTTCAGATGAGGAGATTCTGGCAGGTCAGAAAAAGCTGGCGGAGACGACGGGGATTTTCGCCGAGCCGGCGGCGGCCGCAGCGGCGGCAGGAATGCTCAAGCTGAAGGGGGACGCACGCATCGATCCGCAGGCCCGGATCGTGCTGCTCATCACCGGGCACGGTCTGAAGGATCCCGGCGCGTCACTGGGCCGGCTGCAGCTCCCACAGGCCGTTGAGCCGGATCTGGGTCAGGTTGAAGCACTGCTCAATGGTGAATAATTTAGCCAGGAGTGCGAAGGAGGAACGAACGAAAGAGAAAAAAGGTGGAGGGTGAGAAATCCTGTCTGACTCGAGTTAATCGACTGTCGGCCGATCTTTTTGCAGACCCTTTGCATCCAGCAGGTCCTGCTCCCTGCCGGAAGCCAATTTGGCCGCGATCAGATCCTCTCTGCTGATCATGTTCATGGGGACATCCCCGTACTGCGTTACTTTCCGCCGCTGCCAGGCGATGGCAAAATCAACACCCGCCACATCCATGAGAATATCAATCCGATTGGGCGCCAGACCGATCTGGTAAATCATCTCGAGATTGCAGAAATCATCCAGCGAAACCTTTTCAAGGGGTGCGCCATACTCAGCCAAAGCCCTCCAAACCGCCCTGGCATTTTCCGGGACAGGGTTGATCCAGATATCCAGGTCTTTGGTAAAGCGCGGTTCGGAATAATACATCACCGCGTATCCGCCAACCACAAGATACTCAACCTTGCCGTCGTTCAATAGTTTCAACAGATCGTAAAAGTCTGGGTTCAGCGCCATCCTGACCTCGAAATGCACGTACTTCATTGACCATCTGCCACGCCGCAGCAAAAATGGCCATGCCACCCTGCGCCTGCCAAAAGGCAATATCGAACGAACGGTCATCTTTGCTGCGCTTGATCAGCCTGGCTGTTACTGTCCGCCCTGGTTTCAATATCCTGTTTTCCATGGTCTAAAATAATTAATACCCATCAAATTGACAAGAGGATAATTTCCCGATTCGAAGGATCCCCTGAACCAGGGACCAGCCTGCCTCCTTCAGCCCCAGCTTCTTCCCAAATGATGTCTTGTTTCTATTCTATCTGTTTTAGCAATCGCAGCAGCCCGTCCAGAATGGTGAGGGGATGGGGCGGACAGCCGGGAATGTAGAGGTCGAGGGGCAGAAAAGCGCCGGCGCCGTCGTGCACGGCGGAGTGGCCGCGGAAGAGGCCGCCGCTGAGGGCGCAGGCCCCGACAGCCACAGCCAGTTTGGGCGGCGGAGTGGCCTCCCAGGTTTTGAGCAGGGCGAAGCGCATATTCTCGCTCACCGGTCCGGTGACCAGCAGTCCATCCGCATGGCGGGGCGAGGCAACGATCTGGATGCCGAAACGGCCCAGGTCATAGACCGTGGTGCCAAGTACATTGATATCCACCTCGCAGCCGTTGCAGCCGCCGGCACTGACCTGGCGCAGCTTGAGCGAACGGCCGAAAATCCTGCGCGCCTCCTCCGACAGCGCCTCGGCCAGCCTGATCTCCCCTCCCCTCATCACCAGATCCTCACTCCGCGACACCGCCAGCCGATAATCGTCCGTGAATTCGATCGCAGCGTGTGGACAGGCTTCACGGCAGGCCCCGCAAAAGATGCAGCGGCCCAGATCGATCTGGAGCACGCCCTGCGCGTCGTGGGAGAGGGCCTCCACCGGACAGGCCGCCATGCAGGCACGGCAGCCGCCGGGGCAGGGCACCGGGGAGAGCCGCGGGGCGCCGCGGAATCGGTCGGAGACGATGCTCTGTGCAGGCGGGAACTCGATAGTCCGCCGGCCCTGTTTGAAACGCGCTGTGAGAATGCCCGACATGGTGCTCCTCGTTACAGATCAAAACCGCAGTAGGAGAGGTTGAAGCTTTTGTTGCACAGGGGAAAATCCGAGATCGCCTGCCCGCGCAGGCAGAGAGCCAGCCCCGGCCAATTATGGAACGAGGGATCGACGATCTTGTAACCGGCCAGCCGTCCGCGTGCGTCGGTCAGGGCGGCGTGGCAGATCTCGCCGCGCCAGCCCTCGCAGAGGGAGACGACAAAGCGGTTGGCCGCCGGCGGCCGGATCTGCGTGCTGCAGATCTCGCCCCCGGGCAGGGCGGCGAGCAGTTCCTGGATAAAGTCGATCGAGCGCTCGATCTCCAGCCAGCGCACAAAGGCACGGCTGTAGACATCGCCGGCCTCCATGGTCGAGACCGGGATATGAAACAGGGCGTAGATCCCGCCGGGAAAGTCGTGGCGGACGTCGCGGAAGAGGCCGGCAGCGCGCGCCGCCGGGCCGACCAGGCCAAGCTCGACGGCCTGCTGACGGCTGAAGGCGCCGGTGGACTCGAAGCGCGCCAGCACCGAGGAGGAGTTCCAGAGCAGCTGCACGGCGCGAGCCGCCTCGGCCGCGCCCTTTTCGAGGCGGCGCTTCAGTTCGGCGATCCGGTCCGGCTCGAGGTCGAAAGCCACACCGCCACTTTTGACCAGACCGCGGCCGAGGCGGCTGCCGCAGAGCAGGGCGGTCATGTTGAGGAAATCCCCGCGGATGGCGCCGCACTGGGATGAGGTCGGCAGAAAGCCGACATCCCCGGCCAGGGCGCCGAGGTCGCCGATATGGTTGGCCAGCCGCTCCAGCTCGAGGGCGATGCCGCGGATGGCCTGCGCCCGAGCCGGCACCCGCGTGCCGTTGAGAGCTTCCAGGGCCGTCGCATAGGCCAGGGCATGGCCGATGGTGGTGTCGCCGGCCGCCGCCTCCATCTGATAAAGGGTGCGCGAATACGGCCCTCCGGCCAGCGCCTTTTCGATGCCGCGGTGCTGATAGCCCAGGGAGATCTCGAGATGATAGACCTTCTCGCCGTGGCACTGAAAGCGGAAATGGCCCGGCTCGATCACCCCGGCATGAACCGGGCCGACCGCCACCACATGGATTTCATCCCCGTGCATGGCAAAAAAATCAGCCGTACCGATCTCAGGGGGCGTTATGACTTCCGATCCAGCGGTCGGCTCAAATCGCACCGGTTTGAGCCAGGGATGCCCCTCCGGCTGCACGCCGAATTGCTCGAAAATCTCGCGCTCATAGAGATGGGCCTGGGGACAATCAGGCGTCAAGGCGGGAAAGGAGGCCTCCACCTGCGTGCGCAGTCCATAGAGCACCCCGTTCTGATCGTCGGCGAGCACAGCGATGAGGCGGAGCTTGCCGCGGCCCTGACGCAGACCGAAAAACGATGCCAGCCGCTGCCCGCCGGCAGCCGCGGTCAGCACGGCATCGCGAAAACTGTTAAAGGGCAGAGCGGCCAGGGTGGACCAGTCGACCGCCTCGCCGTTGTGGAAGGGGACGAACGCACGCCGGTTCATTGTCCGCCTCCCAGGGCGGCGGCGCCCAGCCTGAGCAGTTCGTCCAGCCCGGCGGGGATGTGCACGCCGAGGAGAAAAGTGAGCAGGAAGAGCAGGAGGGGCAGCAGCTGCAGGGCGGCCGGCAGTTTTTCCCGGGCTCCCTGCTGAGGCCGGCCCTGCACCATCGGGAAAAAGGCCGCGGCCATGCCGATGAAAACGGCCGTGAGCAGGAAGAGGTAGAGCGCGGCAACGATGAGGCGGTTCCCGAGCACCGCAACCCCGAGCAGGTTGAACTCGCTGATGAAGAGGCCGAACAGGGGCGTCCCGGAAATGGCGAGAAAACCGGTCACCCAGGCCCAGCCGACCCAGGGATGGCTTGCACCCAGTCCCTTCACCTCGCCGATCGCCTTGGTCTTGAAAAGGGAGAGGATGTTGCCGGCGGTCAGAAAGAGCCCGCTTTTGGTGAGGGAATGGTTGAGGGCGTGAAAGAGGGCGAAATAATAACCCGCCGGCCCCAGTCCGATGCCGAAGGCGAGAATGCCCATATGCTCGACGCTCGAATAGGCGAGCAGGCGCTTGTAGTCAGGCTGGTTGAGAATAAAAACCGCCGCCAGCAGCATCGACACCAGTCCGAAGATAAGCAGGATGTTGCGGGCAAAGGCGGCGTCGCCCGCGGCCTGGCAGATCTGATAGGCGCGCAGGATGGCGAGAAAGGCGCAGTTGAGCAGCACACCGGAGAGGAGCGAGGAGACCACCGAGGGGGCCTCGCTGTGGGCGTCGGGCAGCCAGGTGTGCATCGGGGCGAGGCCCATCTTGGTGCCGTAGCCGACCAGAAGAAAGATGAAGGCGATGCGCGTCAGGCGGACATCCAGCTGCGGCCCCAGGCGCAGCAGTCCGTCGAGCAGCAGGGATCCCTCCCGTCCGCCGGCCGAGGCGGCGGCCCCGAGGAAAAAAGTGCCGAAGAGGGCGAGGGCGATGCCAACCGAGCAGATGAGCAGATATTTCCAGGTGGCCTCGAGGGAATGGACGGTGCGGTGGAAAAAGATCAGCGGCGCGCTGGCCAGGGTGGTCGCCTCGACGGCCACCCACAACAGGCCGAGATGGTGCGAGAGCACAACCAGGGACATGGTGCTGAGAAAGAGCAGTATGCAGACGATGAAGATCCGCTCCGGATCCCGGACTCCCTTCACCACCTCCGTGTGCGCCTGCGCGAGCCAGCCCTGCCCGTAGGCGGCGCTGAAGAAAAAGAGGAGCGAGACGATGCCGAGGAAGAGCAGGCCGAGGGCATCGACCGCCAGCCAGCCGCCCAGGATCGGCTGCGCGGGCTGCAGCGCCAAGCTGGCCACCATCCCGACATGGATCAGGGAGCAGATCAGCCACAGGCGCCGGCGCAGACGGCTGTTCCGGACCAGCCAGGCCGCCGCGCTGAAGAAAATGGGAAGTACGATTACCGCCGCGATCACTGCTAATCCTTAAGAATGGTCAGATTGTCCACATCGAGATCATCGAAATAGTTTTTGATGTGATTCATGATGATGCCCATGATGAATACCCCGGCGAAGACGTCGAGCAGCACCCCGAGCTCGACCAGGAAGGGCATTTGGGCCGCCAGTGAGAGACCGAGGATATAGATGCCATTCTCCAGCACCAGATAGCCGATCACCTGCGAGATCGCCTTTTTGCGGATGATGAGCATGAGCAGGCCGATCATCACCCCAGCCAGGGAGACCGGAATCCACAGCCGCGAGGTGACCGTCACAGGCAGGGCGAACTTGCGCGCCACCCAGAAGGAGACCAGCACCATCCCCATGCCGGTGAGCAGGGCCGCACCGTAAGGGATATGGGAGTCGATCGCCAGGCCGGTGTGCACCTCGCGGGCGGCGTGGGAGAGAAAGCGGGGGATGAGGATGGCCTTGATCGCCAGGCTGCTCACAGCGATGATCAGCCCGTGCAGGGAGAGGATCCCCCCGGCTGAAAGCAGGGGCAGCAGGGCTAGCAGCACCCCCTGAAAGGCCATCACCCGGATGGAGGCCCCCAGACGGGTCAGGCTGAGGAGGTAAAGATCACTCAGGAGCACCAGCAGCAGGACGATATCAATCACGGTTTGCATGCGTTATCCCAGAATGATGTAACTGAGCAGGCCGAGGGCGCCGGCCCCCATCAGCATCTGCGGCACCTGCCCCAGCCGCAGACGCGCCATCACCGATTCAACGATGCCGATGGCGGTGGCGATGATGAAAAGGACGCCCGCTGCGATCAGAGGTCGCAGGGCATTGGGCGAGGGAAAAGCGGAGATGATCACCAGGGTGATGAACATCGCCCAGATCCACAGTTTGAGCGCCGCGCCGTAGAGGATGAATGCGAAATCGGGGCCGCTGTGATCCAGCACCATCACCTCGTGGATCATGGTGAGTTCGAGATGGGTGGTGGGATCGTCGACGGGGATGCGGCAGTTCTCGGTCAGCAGGGCGACGAAGAGGCTGACCACCAGCAGGGCCAGGGCCGGACTGTCGGCATAGTTGATGGAGACGGCACGGCTCTCGAAAATCTGCGAAAGGCTGAGCGAATTGGTGAAGCGGGCCAGATTCGCCAGGGCGAGAAAAAGGATCAGTTCGGCGAAAATGGCGTACCAGGCCTCGCGGCTGGCCCCCATCCCCTCAAAGGCCGAGGCGGTATCGAGCGCCGCCAGGATGGTGAAAAAGCGCCCGAGGGCGAAAAGATAGGCGAAAAGGACGAGATCGCCCGGAAAGGAGATCAGGGCGGTATAGCCGGGCAAGGGCAGCAGGCAGAGGGCGGCGGCCGTCGCGGCCAGGGTCGCCATCGGCGCCAGCCAAAAGAGGGGGCTGGTGCTGCGGCTGTAAACCGCCCCCTTGCGCAGCAGCCGGAAGAGATCGCGGTAGGGCTGAAGCAGGGGCGCGCCGCGGCGCCCGGCGAAGAGGGCCTTGACGCGGACGATCCAGCCGGTCAGCAGCGGGGCGGCCAGCAGGGAGATCAGGACAAAGATCAGGGCGGGCAGCCTCATCGCAGACCTCCGAACCAGAAGAGCAGGGCGAGCAGGACCACGGCAATGTAGAGGATATAGAGCGAAATACGGCCGCGCTGCATCCACTGCAGCTGGTGGAAAAGCCAGGCGATCGCCGCCAGCAGCGGCTGCCACAGCTTTTCGAGAAAGAGGTCCGGGGTGTGCGAATGCAGGGAGCCTTTGTCCGGGAAATAATCCTGCGGCGGCTCTTCCTCCACCCTGCTGCCCAGGATCCAGCGGTTCTGGTCGGTCAAGGGCTGGACAAACGAGGAGGCGGTGTACTGCATGCGCGCGGTGGGACGGCTGTAGCCGCAGTCCCAGGTGACGGCGCGGCTGATGCCCCTTCTGGCGAGGATCCGGCGTCGCAGCAGTGCGAGCAGGGCGAAGAGCAGCGCACTGCCGGCAGCGATCCCCGTCACCGCGATGAAGGGCCTGACCATCCTGGCCAGCTCATCGGCGATGACTGCAGCCGGCAGTTGGGCCGTCGCAGCGATCACCGGCTGGAGCAGGGGCAGAAGCAGCAGGGGTGCAACACCCGCCGCTATACAGAGGCCGGCGAGCAGGAGCATCGGCAGCAGCATGACAGCGGAGACCTCCCGGGCGCCCTCTCCGGCCGGCGTACGCGCCTCGCCGAGAAAGACCACGCCCGAGGCCTTGGTGAAACAGGCCACGGCCAGGGCGCCGATCGCCGCCAGTCCGAGCAGGCTGAGCAGGGGCAGGGCGGTTGCCCCCTTGGCCATGGAGGTGACAGCGTCAAAGGCCCCGAAATAGATCATGAATTCGCTGACAAAGCCGTTGAGGAGAGGGAGCCCGGAGATGGCAGCGGCGCCGATGATAAAGGCGGCGGCTGTGAGCGGCATGCGCTTCTGCAGCCCGCCGAGGCGGTCGATTTCCAGGGTGTGGCACTGCTGCTTCACCGCTCCGGCCCCCATGAAAAGCAGGCTCTTGAAGATGGAGTGGTTGAGGATGTGCAGCAGGCAGCCGGCGAATCCGAAAACCGCGAGGGTCTGCTCCCCCAGATGGAAGCCGAGCAGCCCCAGGCCCAGGCCGATGGCCATGATGCCGATATTCTCGACACTGTGATAGGCGAGCAGCCGCTTGAGGTCGTGCTGGGCGAGAGCGTAGAGCACCCCGAGCAGGCCGCTGACCAGTCCGATGACCACCAGCAAGGCGCCCCACCACAGCGGGGGCGTTCCCAGCCAGGTGAGGGTGCGCAGGATGCCGTAGAGGCCCATCTTGATCATCACCCCGGACATCAGGGCCGAAACATGGCTCGGGGCGGCCGGATGGGCCTCGGGCAGCCAGACGTGGAGGGGGAGGAATCCGGCCTTGGCGCCGAATCCGGCCAGGCCGAGCAGAAAGATCAGGCTCCTGAGCTTCGGTCCGGCCAGTGCTGCCCCGGCGAATTGGTTGAAATCGAGCGAACCCGCGCTCGCCCCGGCCAGCAGCCAGAACATGAAAAAGAGCAGGACGACGCCGATGTGGGCCGCGATCAGGTAGATCAGGCCGGCGCTTCTAGTCTGCGGCCGTTCATCCTCAAAGGTGACGAGGAAAAAGGCCGCCATCGACATGATCTCCCAGGCGATGATGAAGAGCATGCCGTTGGCCGCGGCCGCGACCAGGGCCATGCCGAGGACGAGGAGGTTGAAAAAGAAAAAAGAGCGACCTCGCGCGGCAGCGCTGCCCTCGCCCTGAAGATAACCGGCGCCGTAAAGGGCGGCCAGGGCGGAGATGAGAAAGATGATGAGCAGGAAAAAGGCCGCCAGAGGGTCGATCATCAGGGAGAAGGAGAGCGCCGGGATCGAGGCCGCCTGCTCAAAGAACAGGCTCTCCCCTGAGGCGAGCACGCCCACGGCCGGGACCAGGCCCAATACCCCGGCGGCGATCACACCGGCGGCCGCGAGTCGGCGCGCCAGGACCTCCCGGCGGTGCAGCAGCCAGGCGGCCGCGCCGCCGCAGAGCAGAATCAGCAGGGCGATGAAAAAACAGCTCAGCAGGGGATTCATTCGGCCGCCCTGCCAAAGCCCGGTTCGATCCGCTTCAGGAGGTCGAGGATCTCCTCGCGCACACCCGGCGCGGCCAGGATCCGCCGCCAGGAGTCATCCTTGAGGGCGTAGGAGAGGCGCGAGAGCAGATGCAGGTGGGCGCGGATGGTCGGACTGACGATGGTGAAGATGATGCCGACCGGCTTGCCATCGGGGGCCTCGAAATCGATCGGGGTCTCGAGAAAGGAGAGCGAGATGATCGGCCGTGAGACGTGCAGGACGATCGGGCTGCGGGGATGGGGAATGGCGATGCCGTCGCCGATCGCCGTCGAGCCCAGGGATTCGCGCGCCAGCAGCACCTGAAGGAGGAAATCGACATCCACTCCCTCCGGCAGGCGCATCTGCCGCACGATCGAGCGCAGCACGCTCTCCTTGTCCCTGCCGCTGACGCGGTAATGGATCCCCCCCGCCTCGATGGCGGCGGAAAGTGCCGGCAGGTCGCCGCTCTCGGGCTCGGCAAAGATCTCCGGCGAGACCGTCATCTTTTGTGCCGTCGCCCACTCGAGAATCTCGACGCGGTTAAAGCGGTACTGCTCGTTGAGCTTGTAATGGGGAATGGCCCCGCTCTTGATCCAGCGGTAGACCGTGCGCTCGGAAACATTGAGGAGTTGGCAGATATCCCGGATTTGCAGCTGCATTCTTCACCCTGATCTGTCAATGATGTCGTGACTTTGTCAAATTAGGGCAAAATATAGTAAATGTCAGGGAAAATGGCAAACAAAAAAGGAGGGCGGCGGCCCGTCAGGCCATTACCAACGCTCCGGCGCTCCGCTCTGTCTCGAGCAGCATCTTTTTCAGCCGCAGCTTGACCTGGCGGTAGTACGGCAGGGAGAGGGGGAAATGGCGTTCGATTGTGCGGATATAGGCGGGCGAGTAGTGCGCCGCGGTTTTGCAGATCGCTTCCTGCACCATGAAGAAGCAGTTCTTATGGATAAGCGCTCGGCAGCGCTGCTGGGCAGGAGCGGTCAGGTGGAGGTCGATCACCCTGGTCATGAAATGAAAGAGCCGGTTGGCCAGACCGTCAAGGGGACCGTTTTCGGCGGCCCGGGTGAAGAGGGTCTGGTGGCCGTTTTTCAGATCCTCATCGAGATCCTGCAGGTCGTCGGCGAACTGGAGAAAGACGCCGTAACCGAAAGTAAAGTCCTCCCACGCCGCATCCAGTGCGCCCTGTATGAGATAGCCGTCCGCCAGCACCGAGCTCCCCCCTTTTTCGACGCTGATACCGAGAAGGTCCGCCTCCCGGCCGGAGCGATGCTGCTTCTGCTGCAAGATGCTTTTGATCTGGGCGTTGAAAATCCCCAGCAGGCTTTGAAAAAGCCCGGGACAGGCCTGGCGCGAGAAGCCGGCCTCTATAATCTGCACCAGGGCACGGATTTTCTCCTCGGTGGCGGTGAGGGGAAGGACCTCCTCCCCCTCCAGCCAGCGCCGGAAGCGGTCGTTGGTGGCCCATTTCTCCGTCAGGCAGAGATCCGGATCATCGATGACATTGTCGGAGTAGGGATAGAGCATACTGTAGGCAAAGGACGGCGCCGGGCAGGCCATCGGCTTGCCCATCATCACCTGCAGGGAGTTGATGATCCAGAGGTTACGCATGGCCTGCCAGATATTCTCCGGCGGGAGTTCAGGGTCAAACGCCTTGATACGGCTGAGGAATTCCCGGGTGGCCTGGCCAAAACCGTCGGTGAAAGCGCGGTCGAAATAAAGTCCGGCCCTGTCGCAGAGCCCTTCCAGCTCCGCGCGGGACTCCTCTAAGGCATTCTGTACTTTCTCCCGGTCCCGGGCGCCTTGCTGCCGGCTTATTTCAAGGCGATCGAGTTGCAGAGCGGCCTCCCGGGCCAGCTCCCGCTTCTGGTCGCAGCTGTAGACGACGCCCAAATCGGGAAGGGTCACCGGGGTTTCATGCCAGAGCCGGATGTATTGCTGCGTCAGCTCTTCAATCCTGAGCTGCATCCCGCCCATTCTCCCGGACAAGAGACCGGCTAAAGGAGATTCCCGTTCTGATGCTGCGTTGTGCATGACTGCCCTTTACGCTTTCCACAATAACAGGATGTAACAGACAGCTTTGACCTGAAGAGAGCGCCTCCTTTCCATGAACATGGAGGCGCTTGTCTATATCGTATACTGCAAAGGACCAGGAATGTTTCAGCCACAGGCCGTCCCGCCCGGAATTCGCTCTTGATTCTTGCGCTGCAAATGGCTACCTTGCGCCCGGGAGGAAATCGATTCACCTGCTTGGGCACTACAGATAATCCGAAAGAAGGCCTCTTTGATCAGAAAACTGCTCTTTTTTGCATTGCTGCTGCCGGCCCTGCTCACCGGCCAGAGCGACGACAGCTGGAAAGTGTTCGACGATGCCGAGCCGGCGCGCATCGACATCACCATTGACCCCGCCGCACTCGACTGGATCCTCACCCATGCCGAGAGCGACAGCGAGCACTATGCCCGCTTTCATTTCCGCAACCGCTACATCGACGAAAGCCTCGACTCGATCGGCTTCCGGCTGCGCGGCAACACCTCGCGGGAAGCGGCCAAGAAATCCTTCAAGGTATCGTTCAACACCTTCATTCAGGGGCGGGAATTTCACGGCCTCGACAAGCTCAACCTCAACGGTGAGCACAACGACCCTTCCATCATCCGCAGCAAACTCTGCTTCGATCTCTATCAGGATATCGGCCGGGCAGCCTCCCGCGCCAGCCACCTCCGGCTCTACATCAACGGCCGCTATTACGGACTCTACATCTCGGTCGAGCATGTCGATGACGAATTCCTGAGCAAGCGTTTCGCCGACGACAGCGGCAACCTCTGGAAATGCCTCTATCCAGCCGATCTGCGCTATCTGGGAAACGATCCGCGCTTTTACAAAAGCCTGGCCAGCGGCGGCCGCCCGGCCTACGAGCTGACCACCAACGAGGAACGCGGCGATTTCGGGGCGCTCGCTCGGCTTATCCGTGTCCTCAACCTGACTCCGGCTGCCGCGCTGCCCGACTCCCTCGAAAAGCTCCTGGATGTGCCGGGCGTTCTCCAGTACTTCGCCATGAACGTCCTGGTCGGCAGTTGGGATGACTATCGCGCCCTGATGAACAACTATTACCTCTACTGCGAGCCCTCCTCAGGCCGCTTCACCCTGATCCCCTATGATTATGACAACACCTTCGGCATCGACTGGTTCAACACCGACTGGAGCGCGGCCGATCCCTACAACTTTCCCAAGGTAGCGAACGGCGACCGCCCCCTGGCCGAGCGGCTGCTGATCGTGCCGGCCTGGCGCGACCTCTACACCCATTTCCTGGACTTTTATCTGAATTCGGTTTTCAGGCTGCCGCGCTGGGAGAACCGCATCGACCGGCTCATGACCTCGATCACAGCGGCTGCCGAAGCCGATTCCTTCCGCACCCGCGATTACGGCTTTACCATGGCCGATTTTTCGGGCTCCTACACGGCGGGCGACTATCATAAACAGCATGTCAAATTCGGCCTCAAGCAGTTCATCAACCTCCGCAGCGCCAGCCTGCCCGGCCAGCTGCGCTGGCACCGCGCAGCGCCTGTGGTCTACCGCATCGATATCGATCCCCGCCATCCCGCAACCGGCGACTCGCTCCATGTCGCCGCCGCCTGCTTTGCTGCCGCCGGGCTCGAGCGGGTTACCCTCCTCTTCACGCCGGATGGCTCCCTGGCAACCACCTCATGGCCCATGCAGCACCGACCTGTAGCGAAGACGAAAAAAGTCGAGGAAGCGGACCGCTGGATCGCCGTGCTCCCGCCCCAAGCCACCGGCTCGGCCGGGAGCTTCCGCATCGAAGCCGTGGACTCGCTGGCACAGATCCGCACCTATCCCCTGACCGGGCCGATCGAGGTGAAAACCGCCGGCGGCTACACCGGACTCCTGCGCCTCAATGAGTTCATGGCCGACAACAGCACCGCTGTCGCCGATGAAGCGGGCGACCACGATGACTGGGTCGAGATCTACAACTCGGGCAGCGAGCCGGCCGCTCTCGCCGGACTTTGGCTGACCGACAAACGCGACCGCCTCGCCAAATGGCGTTTTCCGTCAACAACTCCGGAGCTGCCCCCCGGCGCCTGGCTGGTCGTCTGGTGCGACGAAGAGCAGGAAGAGGGCAGCCTGCATACCAATTTCAAGCTCAGCGCCGGCGGCGAGTTCCTCGCCCTGGTCGATCGCGATGGCATCACCCTCCTGGATTCGCTCACCTTCGGCCCCCAGACCAGGGATCTCAGCCATGGCCGCTATCCCGATGGCCTAGGCACCTGGCAAACCACAGCCCCGACAGCGGGCTCGGCCAACCGGACGGCCAGCCATGTCCGGCAGCGCGCCCAGGCGACGGATTTCACTCTGCAGGCCTGGCCCAATCCCTTCAATGCGGCTGCGCAGCTACATTTCACTCTGCCCCAAGCCGGCCGGGTCACCCTGCAGCTCTTCAACACACTGGGCCGGCAGGTACAGATCCTCTTCGATGGGCCGCTGGAGAGCGGGAAGCATGTGGTACAGGTGGATGCGGAGGAGCTGCCGAGCGGGATTCTCTTCTGCTGCCTGAGATCGGGCGGGCTGTGCAAAACGATCAAGCTGCTGGTGGTGAAATAGCCCCTGGTGCGCCTGCTCCAATAGTGAGACTTTTTTTCTGAAACATTTCTGCCAGGAGGCAGGTAGACACGATTTGCATGGGATGAAACAGGCCAAACCTTAACAAGGAGGAATGAACCAATACGAAGCTGGCTGACACTCATCATGCGCATCATGGCGCGCAGCCAGGTCTCCGGAGCGATGTAGCCAACGGCGCCGCTGCTCAGGAAGTCATTTTCTGGATTTAACAAGCGCGATGATCGAACCCGCTGTGAGAGAGACGGCCATGATGGCGGACAAGATCGTCAGACCAGTATTGGCTTTTCGGCTCTGCGCCCACATGGAAAAATCCTCGAATTGAAAATTGCGCGAGGTGAGATTCCAGGTAACCTGGCCTTGCTCGCCGATATGGCCGTTGCTGGCCAACAATTGACCCGGCAGGAAAACTGTGTTGGCATAAGTGTTTGAAGATAAATCTGTTTCAAATTCGACATGCTTTTCCAATGATTTCAAACTGCTGTCAATGGGGACACGCGCAGCGCTTAGTACATCCGAACCATAGATTTTCTGGCACACTGCCAATATCTCATCAGCCTCATCAGCATGGGAAGATGAATCCATCAGAACATAATATAGTTCGGATTTATGGGCATCCAACTGTCGCACATCTAGCCGAGGATCATTCAGCTGTTTGACTTCATCTTGCAGGGTTTGATAGAATTCGGCAAACAGATTGTCCATCAGCCACTGCTCCATTTTTTCCTCAACCTCATCGCTGCTGTCGGGCTGGTTGATCCAAAACAGCAATTCATCCGCACTGAGATAATCAGATACAGGCATTAACGTGTGAATATTGTAGGCGTGATAGGTTTCACGATATTGCCAGTAAGTATAAAACCAGCGAGATTTTTGTTCGAGCTCGATATCCACTTTGATTAAAAAGGCTGGAGGTGAGACGGACTTGTAGCACTGCTGCAGTTCGGCGATACCGGAGAACTGCCGGGACCAGGTCGTCACGGTTTGGGTGCTGTCCTGTGCTTGCAGAGTGCATTGCCTGAACCAGGTTGAATCTATGGGGAGGGGAAAAGCGCTCTCATGGAGTTTGTCCGCATCACCCTCGATAGCGATTTTGCGCTCGATGCGTCCATCTCCATATACGGTGGTGGTGGTTTTGATTTCACGGCATCCGGCTATCCACAAAATCAGCAGCAGGGCCGACAAAGTGGTTTTGCTATTCTTTTTCATTAAGTTCCTCGCCGTTTAATAGAAAGATGATCTTGTAATCCAGCGTTTCGTTGACCGCGTGCACCATATCAGGGCCGTCCTGCCAAAGAATCTGCAGTATTTCATGAGCAGCTTGGGTGGGATCGGTTTTTTTCTTTTCCCGTCCTTCTCTCTCCCTCGCCAGCGCTGCAGAACAAATATCCGGCATGGTTGCTGTCCCGATCAAGCCCATCTGTAATCATCATGTGTAATAATACGTGCCGAATTATGTCAAGTTTCGTCATTTGGTCAGTACAGCATGGTTGCCGGGCTTGCCGGACTCCGATCTGAACGCAATCCTGTACCACCATGCACGGACGTTCAAAGGAAATTAAAAGCCGGTGCCACATGGCCAAAATCCTCAAGCTCTCTATTATGGAAAAATATTGCTTGTATATATCTGGCAGGAGTTGTAAATTATGACTTGTTATCCATAATATGACCAATTAGTCATTTATAAAACCAATGAGGTCTGTCATGTCCAGGCTCCCTTTATGCCGCAAGGAGCGAGAAAGATTGGCGCGACAGCAGGATATTCTCACCGCTGCCCGTGAGCTTTTCCTCCGCCAGGGCTATCACGAGACCACCCTGGAGGAGATCGCACGCCACGCCGAGTTCGGCAAGGGTACCATCTACAACTATTTTGACTCCAAGGAGGATCTCTTCCTCGCTATCTTTGACCAGCTGATCGGCGAGCTCGACACCATCGCTCGCACCACCCTGAGCGAGGGCTAGGGTGAGGGCCGTCAGCGCCTGGCGGTCTATGCCGGCACCATGGTTCACTATTCCAGAGACAATGCCAAGTTGATCGCCCTGGTCATGCACCAGATCCATCAGATCAGTCAGGAGAAAAGAAAGCCTTTCCTGGCCCGTTACGCTGCCGTCATGCAAAAAGTCTGGCAGATTATCGGCCTGACGATCCGGTCGGAGCAGGAGCAGCACGGCGCCTGTCGTTATGATCCTATGGCGCTGGCTATTCTCTTCGATGGGATGGTGCGCACCTACAACATGACCCGGTTCGGCCCCTTGCATTCGATGCCCGAGGAGGAGATTGAACAGGCAGCCGACATGATCACCACCATCTTTTTTAACGGAATCGGAAAACCCAACCAAGGATAAATCCCGCAATGTTCAGGATTCGTGTCACACTCATTTTCTTGCTTGCCATTCTCATGAGCCGCAGTCAGGCATTCCAGGCTGCACCGCTTCCAGCCGCCAGGGACACCCTGGTGCTGAGCATTGAGCAGGCAATCGCCATGGCCTTGCACCAGAACCGCGATCTGATGATCGCCGGCGAGGAACGCGTCAAGGCGAACGCCCAGGTCGGCGAAGCCAAGTCCGGGGCCTTTCCCCAGCTCACCGCATCCGGGCAGTACATGCGCTACATCAAAAAGCAGGTGATGTTTCTGCCGCCCGGCAATGCCATCAATCCGACCGACAAGACCCTGCTCTTCGAAATCGGCTCCAACAATGCCTACTCCGGCGCGGTGCAGCTCTCTCAGGCGCTCTTTAGCCGCAAGGTGGGGGTTGCCCTGCAAATCGCCAAAACCTACCGTCAGCTGGCCGCTGAATCATACAGCGCCGCCCAGCAAGCGGTCGTCCGTGACACCCGCAAGGCTTACTATCAGATCCTGCTCGCCCAAAAGCTGGTCGAGGCCAACCGTCAGGGTCTGGAGGTCATCCAAGCCAACTATACCAATATCCAGGCGCAGTATCGTGTCGGCGCCGCCGCCGAGTACGATCTGATCCGCGCCGAGGTGCAGCTGGCCAATACCGAGCCGCTGGTGATCTCTGCAGAAAACGGCTATCAGCTGGCGGTCAATGCCCTCAAAAATCTTCTGGCGATCCCCCTCGATCAGCCTGTGGTCATTGCTGGGGAGCTGAGCTATGAAGAGCTGCCCGCGGAGGTCGCCAAGCAGGCCGAAGCGCAAGCCCTTGCGGTCAATCCGGCCATCAAGCAGTTGAGCCTGCAGGAGCAGATGCTGGACCGCAACATCTCGATCGAGAAGGCAGGCAACTTTCCGACCCTTTACGCCGTCGGCAGCTATATCTGGCAGTCGCAGGACAACACCTTCAAGTTCGGCAATTACAACTGGGCCAATACGGTCAATGCCGGGGTTTCGCTCTCCTATCCCCTCTTCGACGGCTTTCGTACCAGGAACCGGGTGCAGCAGGCCAAGGTGGAGCGTAACAAGGTGCGTTACAACCGCCTCAAGATGGAGGAGGGGCTGAGGGTGCAGATCCAGGCCGGCGCGCTGCGCATGGCCGAAGCGCGCCAGCGGATGAGCGGGCAGGAAAAAACCATCGAGCAGGCGCAGAAAGCGGTGCGCATTGCCCAGACCCGCTTCAAGAGCGGCGTCGGCACCCAGCTGGAGCTGCTTGACGCCCAGGTGGCGATGACCCGCAGTCAGACCAACTATGCCCAGGCGCTTTATGACTATTTGGTCAGCAAGACCGAGTGGGAGTTTGCCACCGGAACCAGTCGTTGACCTCTTCATTCACCAGACATCAAGTGGAGTTAATACAATGAAAAGAAGATCATTATTAGTGTTTGGATTGATCCTGATTTCGGCCTTTTCAGCCCTGGCGCTGATGGGTGGTTGCGGCAGAGCGGAAAAGGCCGCTGTGGCGAATCCCGTGAACCGCGGCGTCGAGGTCGTACCGGTGGAGACCGCCCGGGTCGAGCGCCAGTCGCTGGCGGTAACCAAGAGCTACACCGGTACACTCGAGGGCGAAGCCCAGGCGAATATCGTCGCCAAGATTTCGGAGCGCATCACGGCCATCAATGGCAGTGTCGGGCAATCGGTCCAGAAGGGCCGGACCGTGATCGCGCTCGACAAAAGCGGCACCACCTCGCAATACTATCAGGCCGAAGCGAACTACAAGAACGCAGAGAAGAACCTGGAGCGGATGAAGGCGCTGCTGGCCGAGGGCGCGATTTCGCAGCAGCTGCTGGACGGCACGCAGACCGCTTTTGATATCGCCCGCGCCAATTTCGAGGCGGCGCGCAGTGCGGTCGAGCTGGTCTCCCCGATCTCGGGGGTGGTCACCGCCCTCAATGTCAATCTGGGTGATCTGGCCCAGCCGGGTGCAGTGCTGGCCACCGTGGCCGACATCCACCGGATGAAGGTCATCTTCAGCATCAACGAGGCCGATGTCATGCAGCTCGCCGCGGGCCAGAGCGTCGAGATCTGGTCCGAGGGCGGGCCGGAGGGACGGGCGCAGGGCAAGATCGTGCAGATCTCGCGTTCGGCCGATGTGCGTTCGCGCTCCTTCGAGATCAAGGCCCTCTTCCCCAACACGGCGGATCAGTGGTACCGCCCCGGGATGTTCTGCAAGGTGGCGGTGACGATCTCCCCACGCAATAATGCCCTGGTCGTCCCGGCCGCTGCGATTCTCAGCGATGGATTGACGAGCAGGGTCTACAAGGTGGTCGGCGGCCGGGCCATTCCGCAGCCTGTCCGCACCGGCATTTCGGACGGCGCCCGGGTTGAGATTCTCGAGGGTGTGACCGAGCAGGAGACCGTCGTGACCACCGGCGCCACCAATTTGCGCGATAGCAGCCTGGTGGCTGTCACCCCCGCTCTGCAATGACGCTACCACTGCTGATAAGAAGGAGTAGACCTTTCGATGAAATTAGCTGATGTCTCCATTGAGCGCCCGGTCTTTGCGACTATGATGATCCTGGCGCTGCTCGTGCTGGGCCTCTTTTCCTATATGAAACTCAATATTGATCAATTCCCGGATATCGACTTTCCCTATGTGACCGCCACGACGGTACTGCCGGGAGCGGGTCCGGAACAGATCGAAACCGATGTCACCAAAAAAATCGAGGACGCCGTCAACACCATCGGCGGGCTCGATCATATCCAGTCGATATCGCAGGAGAATGTCTCGATCGTCATCATCCAGTTCAAGCTGGAGGTGGACGGCAAGCAGGCGGCCCAGGAGGTGCGTGAAAAGATCGCGGCGATCCGCGCCAATCTCCCCGACGATATCGAGGATCCGGTGATCCAGCGCATCGATCCGGCGAGTACACCGATCTACACCCTGGCCCTCTCGGGGAGCCTGGGCGACAAGGAGCTCACCACCTTTGCCAAGGATGTGGTCAGGAAACGGCTCGAAAACGTGCCCGGGGTCGGCCGCGTCGATCTGGTCGGCGGCGCCGAGCGCGAGATCGAAATTCAGGTAGATGCCGCCCGGCTGCAAGCCTACAACCTTTCGATCCAGGAGGTAGTGCAGGCGATCGCGGCAGCCAATGTCGAGGTGCCGGCAGGCAATCTGATTCAGGGGGAGCGCCAGATCCTCTTGCGCACCACCGGCAAATACACCGATGTCGCCGATTTTGACAAGGTCATCGTTGCCTCCCCCGGTGGCAAGCCCGTCTACCTCAGCGAGATCGCCACGGTGGTGGACGGGATCAAGGAGCGCACGAGTCTCTCGCGCGTTGACGGCAATGCCGCGGTGGTCCTGAGCATTCTCAAGCAATCGGGGAGCAACACCGTGCGGGTGGCGGACGGCGTGACCGCCCAGATCGGTGCGATCCGCAAGGAACTGCCGCCGCACATTCAGCTGGCGACGGTGCGCGACAACAGCACCTTCATCCGCGATTCGGTACGGGATGTCCTATTTGACATCATCTACGGCGGCTTGCTGGCCGTGATCGTGGTCTTCCTCTTTTTGGCCAACCACCGGCCGACGCTGATCAGCGCCATCGCTCTGCCGACCTCGATCATCGCCAGCTTTATCATCATGTTTGCGCTCAAATTCACTCTGAACATCCTCACCCTGCTGGCCCTCTCGCTGGCAGTGGGGTTGCTGATCGACGACGCCATCGTGGTCATCGAGAATATTTACCGACATCTGATGAAGGGGGAGAGCCCGATGGAGGCGGCGCGCAAGGCGACCGGCGAGATCGGCCTGGCGGTCATGGCCACCACCTTCACCATCGTCGCGGTCTTTGTGCCGGTGGCCTTTATGCCCGGTATCGCCGGCCGCTTCTTTTACCAGTTCGGCATCACCGTCTCGGCGGCCGTGCTGGTCTCGCTCTTCGTCGCCTTCACCCTGACGCCGATGCTCTCCTCGCGCTGGCTGCGGGAGGAAGATGAGGAGCTGACCAATACCGGCTCGCCACTGCGCCGCGGCCTCTACTGGTTCAACCATTTCTTTGAGGTCCTGGCCGAGAAATACAAAAAGGCAATCGACTGGTCCCTGCATCACCGCAAGACCATGGTCTTCGGTGCGATGGCGACCTTTTTCTTCAGTCTTTTCCTCATGCGCTTTCTCGCCACGGCCTTCATGCCCAGCTTCGACATGAGCCAGATGACGGTGACCGTCACAGCAGCGCCCGGCAGTTCGCTCGAACAGACCAGCCGGATTTGCAACAAGATCGAGGATGCCCTGCACCAGCGGCCCGAGGTGACGATGGTGCTGACGACCATCGGCGCCGGCACCGATCCGGTGACCAAGGGCAGTGTCTTCGCCAACCTGGTCAAGAAGGATCAGCGCGACAAGGGAGTGGAGCAGATCATCGGCGAACTGCGCAGCGAGCTGCAAACCATCCCCGGCGCCAACATCGGCTTCACAGTCCAGCAGGGCATGGGCGGCGGCCAGAAGCCGATGATCATGAGTGTACGCGGCGAGGATCTCGATGTGCTCAAGAGATTGGCCGACCAGGTCGAGCGGATCGTGCGCACGACCCCGGGCGCCGTGGATGTGGAGAACAGCCTCGAGACCTCGAAGCCGGAGGTGCGCATCCGCATCGACCGTGAAAAGGCCGCCGACCTTGGCGCCAATGTCGCCCTGATCGCCTCCACCGCGCGCGCCATGGTCGATGGCTACGTCGCCAGCACATTTCAGGAGGGCGACGAACAATTCGATGTGCGTGTCCGTCTGAACAAGGAGGACCGCACCTCACTGGAGAATGTCGGCGACCTCCCGGTCAAGAGCAGCAAGGATATCGGCAACGGCCAGCGGCTGATGGTGCCGATCCGCAATATCGCGGCGATTCAGCCTGCTTCGGGGCCCTCCAAGATCAACCGTTATGACCGGCAGCGTGAGATTCGCGTCGATGCCAACACCTACCAGAAGACCCTGGGGCAGGTCATGGGCGGGATACAGCAGCAGACCCGCAAGATGGCGATTCCCGCCGGCTATGACATCGGGGTGGTGGGACAGGGGCAGATGCAGTCCGAGACCTTTGCCAACATGCTGATGGCCCTGGCGCTGGCGATCATCTTTGTCTATATCGTGCTCGCCGCCCAGTTCGAGAGCTTTATCCATCCCTTCTCGATCATGCTGGCGCTGCCGATGTCGCTGATCGGTGCAGTGCTGGCGCTGCTGGCGTGGGGCAGTTCGCTCTCGATGATGTCGATGATCGGTATCATCATGCTGATGGGTTTGGTAACCAAGAATGGCATTTTGCTGGTCGATTATGCCAACCAGCTGCGCCGGCAAGGGGTGGCGCGGACGCAAGCGTTGATCCAGGCCGGGGCGATCCGGCTGCGGCCGATCCTGATGACCACATTTGCCATGATCTTCGGCATGATCCCGGTGGCCTTCGCCCTCGGCGAGGGCAGCGAGTTTCGTGCCCCGATGGGCCAGGCGGTGATCGGCGGCTTGATCACCTCCACCCTGCTGACCCTCTTCATTGTGCCGGTGGTCTATTCGATTCTCGACGACTTCAGCAGCAGAAAGCAGCGCGAAGAAAAGTAACCGCACCACCTCATGCGCAGACCCCTCACCCTGCTGCGGGGAGATCGGGCTTGAGCCCTTTCCAGACCTCCTCCCAGAGCGTGAGGGTGGTAACGGCCGGCCTGCCGATCTCATAGGATCGTGCGGCGCGCCAGAAGAGCAGCGTCTTTTTCGGATTGTACAGGGCGTTCCAGGGGATGAGCAGAGAAGGATAGCTGTAGACGCTTTTATAGACCAGATAGAGCCCTTGCGGGGTGGGACCGAAGCGCGGTCCGTAGCGGAAATAGACGCTGCCGACCTTGACAGCGCCGGTGCGGGTTTCGGCCGGCGCCTGTTCTGGCCCGGGGAACTGCCGGGCCAAAACTTCCCAACCGCTGGCGCGGCGAAAGATCCCGCCCATCATCCGGGCCAGGATGATAACTAGAAAAACCAGTCCCGCCATGGCGGCCAGGACGAGCAGGGCAATTCCACCAAAAAGAGCTATACCTTTCATATTCTCACCTCATTTTAATTCGGGATTTTCCGTATCTTTAATCAATAGAGCAGGCCGTGCCGATCCGAAACCATACGCCTGCAGATGTTCAACACTCCAGCATCCACAGTAGCGTTTTCAAACTATCTCAAACGAGCGCGAAGGCCATGACAAACAGAACTTTTCAGGGTTTCAGCCGCGATACGGTCAGTTTTTTCCACGAGCTGGAGGAAAACAATGAACGCGCCTGGTTCGAAGCCAACCGGGAGCGATACCAGTTGGAGGTTGTACAGCCGGCGCAAACCTTTGTCCTGGCGATGGGCGAACCTTTACACTCGGTTTATCCCGATCTGCAGGCCGATCCCCGGCCCAACGGTGCTGGCTCGATCTTTCGCATTCACCGGGATACCCGCTTCAGCCGCGACAAGCGTCCCTACAAAACCAACCTCGGCATCTTTTTCTGGCACGGATGGCAGGGCAAACGCGAACGGCCCGGCTACTATGTACATCTGGAAGGCAACAGTCTGGCTCTCTACTGCGGACTTTACGAATTTTCCAGTGAAAAGCTGCTGAACTACCGCCGCGCAGCGGCGCCGGATACAAAGTCAGGATCTGCTCAAGCCTGCGCGAACCCTTTTTTCCGCTTCCTTTTTAAGTGCCGCCATGCCCTGCTGCAAAGCTTTGGCCAGGGCCTTTCGCATGGAGCCGGCCAGAAGCGAGACCACCAGGCCTTCGAAGGACTCCTCGGTTCGCACCTTCGTACCCTCGTCGGCCTTTGTCAGCGTCCATACATGGATCGCCCGTATGCCCATCGTTCGTCCGGACCAGACGATTCTCGTCGGCGCGGTTAACTCTTCGATTCGTGAACGAATTTTCATACCGCCGGTCTTCCAGCGGAATTCCGTCCCCACTGCGACCTCTCCTTGCAGATGCATCTCCTGGACACCCTCATTCCATGCCGGCCATTCTGCCAGACCGGTCAATATGCTCCAGACGAGCTGGATGGGCGCCCTGATTTCTGCCTCGTGCAGGGCGTAAGCCGGTGCCTGGTCATTCACCTTGATTTGATCCATATCGATTCTCCTCGCCTGATGGGTATGGCCTTTGTCGTGCTAAACCTTGAACAGGCCGCGAAAGCCGCGGGCGGCATAATGCGTCTCAGCGCCGTTGTGATAGACGAAAACATGGTCATAGCGGCGATCGCAGAAGAGGGCTCCGCCCAGGGCCCGGATGGCCGCCGGGGTCTTGATTAATGCATCATGCACTGCTGTATCCATTCCGGAAATCTCTTTGTTCTGGTTGCCTGGATTATCCATACATCCCCATCCTGGCCCACACTTCAATATGCATACGTTTTATCCGTTTCAACAGTCCATGCTGTCTATTCATTCCGCATGCTGACTCCAGCTCCACCTTTCATTTTATGTAAAAAGCATACAAGTACTGGGTGGTATTGATCTAATAGACACAAGGGTCAGGTCTGACTTTAATGCTGGCCGAGGAAAAGGCGTCAATCCTGGATAGCAGCGTCGTTGTCATCCGGCCCAATCCTGTCAATCAACCTCGTTTTCAATTTCCCTGTAACTGTAAGATCGAGCGTTCGTACAATTTAAGGGCGTATATTATCCTGCTAATCTCATCGCACTGCAAACGGGCCTCAATCCTTTCACGCAGAACTCGCATACGGTGACGCTCTTGACCACGGCAGTATGCGGCCGGGCGGCCATGGAAGCCGGCGGGCTGTCAATCAGGTCGGAAGTGTTCTAATCCGTTATCCACATGGAGGGAGAACCATGAGATTCAATAATCGTCTTCAACAACTCTTCCGCAGCGAAGTCTGGTGGGTATGGTGCATTGCGGGGCTCAAGCTGATCTTGAATGTGGCCTTTCACGGCCGTTACGGCTACTTTCGCGATGAACTTTATTACATCGCCTGCAGCGACCATCTCGCCTGGGGGTATGTGGATCAGCCGCCCCTGTGCGCCCTGATTCTGGCCGCGACACGCTGGCTGTTCGGGGATTCCCTCTACGCCATCCGTTTTGTGCCCGCCCTGGCCGGCGCGGGTGTGGTGGTGCTGGCCGGTTCGATGGCGCGGCTGCTGGGCGGGAAAAAATTCGCACAGCTGCTAGCCGCTGCCGCGGCCGCCCTCTCACCGGTCATCCTCGGCAACGCCGCGCGCTATTATTCAATGAACGCCTTCGATCTTTTTTTCTGGGCGCTGCTCGCCTGGATCGTGACCAAAATCATCGTGCAGGAGCGTCCCGACTGGTGGATCTGGTTTGGGGTGGCCGCAGGACTGGGGCTGCTCAACAAGTATTCGGTGGGCTTTCTGGTCGCCGGCCTTGGCGCCGGACTGCTGCTCACCGCGCAGCGTCGGCATCTGCTCGACCGCCGCTTCTGGCTGGGTGCGTTGATCGCCTCGCTGCTCTTCCTGCCCCATATCCTCTGGCAGGTGAACAACGATTTCCCCTCGCTGGAGTTCATGCGCCGCGCTGCGGGTGAGAAAAATGTCGCCCTGGCGCCCCTCGAATTTCTCATCGGGCAGTTCATGCAGTCGGGATTCGCTCAATCCCTGCTCTGGCTGCTCGGCCTGGCCTTCTTCGGCTTTCATCCTTCAGCCAGAAAAGTGCGGCTGTTCGCGTGGGCTTTTGTGCTGATCCTCGCCGTGATGCTCCTCACCCACGCCAAGGTCTATTATCTCACTCCTGTTTACATGCCATACATCGCCGCCGGCGCCGTGCTGATAGAGCGGGTTCGCTGGCAAGGGGTGCGGCCGATTTTCACGATCGCACTGGTCCTGCTCAGTGCGCTGGTTATGCCCTTTGCTCTCCCGGTCCTGCCGGTGGATAAATTCGTCGCCTACCAGAATGCCCTGGGAATAACACCCAAAGCGGAGGAGCATTCACCGCTGGAGGAGCTGCCCCAGTATTATGCCGACATGTTCGGCTGGGAGGAGATGGTCGGGCAGGTCGCGGCGATTTACCGGCAGCTGACGCCGGAGGAGCAAACCGGGTGTGTGATCTATGTGCGCAATTATGGCCAGGCGGCAGCTATCGATTTCTTCGGCCGCCGTTATGGACTGCCGCCTGCGCTCTGTCCGCACAACAACTACTGGCTGTGGGGGCGGAGCCGCCTCAATCAGCCCATGACTGTGGCCATCATCATGGGCGCCCACCGCACGACAGAGGAAAATCTGGCCGATCTGCAGGGGCCAGGCCGCTTCACGCAGGTTGAGCTGGCGGCGACCACGCACCATTCTTATGCCATGCCCCATGAAAACGGCCGCCAGTTCTTCATCTGCCGCGGGCCGCAGTTCTCCCTTGCCCAGATCTGGCCGGGGGAAAAAGAGTTCATCTGATCACAGGCCCGGACCAGGCACGGAAAGCCAACTGGCTGTGCTGGTGGAATAGACTGATCGTGCCTCTCTGACAGACCGCAGGGCTTCATTGTCCACTGAACTCCGGGTTATTATCATTCCAGCGAGCATAATCCCAAAAACATCAGGGTCCTGAACCATCTGATGAATGGGATTTTAAGCTTCATCGTCTCTTTCCAAGTTCTGACATCAGGTCGAGTTGAATTTCCTGAATCTGAGCCAAGCGATCCCACTGATGCGAGAGAAGATAATCAATCTTGTCATGTAGATGACGGATTTCAAGTTCTGCCTTGAGGTTCACCTGATAGTCATGCTGCGAGCGCAGTCGATCCTTTGCCTCTTGGCGATTCTGACTCATCATAATGATCGGCGCTTGAATCGCAGCCAGACAAGAGAGGATAAGGTTTAGCAGAATGAAAGGATAGGGATCGGGGGGTCGTAAAACCAGTATTATCGAATTCATCCCAATCCATAGAGCAAGGAAAGCGCCGAAGCAAATAAGAAATGTCCAACTCCCACCAAATGTTGCGATTTTATCGGCTAACTTCTCGCCGAGGGACCACTTTTGCTCAAACTCCACATCGACATTCTTTGCGAGGAGTTCGTGTTCGCGAATGCTATGCAAAACCTCGCATTCCAGGCTGGAAAGCTCCCCCTTTTCAGACTCAAGCAGGGAGTGAACATATTTCGACCGGTACCTGGCCAAATCAGGTCGACATATGAAACTCTCTGCCGACCAATCAGGGTAATCAAGGACAATCTCATTTTCGATGACATCTCGAATGGCTGCACCTGGAATAAGGTCTCGGTGGGAGAATATTTTTCTGCAAATAGCGCACATGTACCGGTTATCCTTTTTATTCATCGCGATGCCTCGCAATAACATGTGATAATTAGCGGTCCACCAATTGCAGGCCGGCATGGCATATCAAGATCCCTCACGGAATTCGCCGCTTGTTTAAACGATTGCAGACAAACTGACAACAATAACCGTGGGAAATGATGAAATTCATAACATCTTCCCCGGCGATACTGACCAGTGACGAATCCTCTTGCCAGGAATCCAGCGCAGTCCAGCCTTTTCAGCATTTGATCCACCCCTGGGCCAGGCTCAGGGTGATCAACCGTTGCAAGAGACCAGTCATATGGTACCCGGTAAAGTCCGTCCAGAAGGCGAGCCCTCCCTTCTCTGTAACACACCGGTAATCGCACGCCAGAGCTCTGTTCTCCTCGCAAAGGTCAATCATCTTCCAGAGCATGATGAGTTCGACGACATCCCCGCCCTTTCCGTAGGAATTGGCAAGGAGTTTGTACCATTCGAACTGGAGCCTGTTCTTGAAGTATGTCATGGCTTCATCGAAAAACTGGTCCGAGAGGAGGTCACAGGATCCGCAAGCAGAAAACTGGACTTGAAAACCCGCCAGTCTGGTCTGGTAGGTCTGCGTCATTGCATTGAGAAAGCCGTCCCGAAAGGAGATGAGACTGCGGCAGTTGGCCTTGAGAGAACGAACCTCGGGCTTGTTGTAGATCTCCGCGATCCTGGCGGACATGGCCTCCCAGGTCCCGCTTCCATACTGTTGATTGACCGCGGCTATGAGATATTGTTTCTCCACCTGGTCCAGCACTATTTTACCATACATCCAATACCGATGGTAGGTTGCAGTTGCAGCCAGGACGCCCTTGTTCATGCTGTCGGGGAGTACAAGAGTCCATTTGTCGGGCTCTTTATCATAGGCAAAGATGCAGGCGATTTCACCGGCTTCAACCTTCATCCCCGCGACCGGGAAATAAAAGTTCATTAACAGATTATAGGGCGGATCATAGCCGGTATTAAGGCTGAGGACGGTACGCCGGTCCTGCCACTGGATGAATCCGGCAGGCGTATAGGGGGTAAGACCATAAGCATCCTCAATCCAGAAAGAGCGAAGATTATCAAGTGCTCCCGGCTGGATGACAATCCTTGTCCCGTAGTACGTGCGGGTGGAGTCTCCCGCAGTAATCTCGCCTCCTTTGGGACCATAGATATAATCCTCGTCTTCGAGATCATACTCTTTTTTGCTGCTGTCGTCCTTGCAGGAAAGCAGGAAGGCCGCCGCCAGGATCAGTATGCACGGACACTTTTTCACAGGACCTCCATACAGGTTGATTAATGGGGGCGCGAATCTGCAGAAAAGGGAAGAATGGGACGGAGTCGTGGCGGATTTGACGGTGGAGTGACCGGCGCTGCTGCAGCCCTTTTACAGTAAGATAAGCAGCCGGAACCGGATAGTCAAGCAGTATGGCGTGAGGGTACCCCCGAAATCTGGGTCCCACCTGACTCCTGGCACAGCGTACCCCAATCCCACCGTACGATTTCCAGCATGTTCCCGGCCTGTGCCCTCGTCATGAGGCTATTTATTTAACAAGTTCTTTCTGGCAGGTTAAATACTATTTTTTATTTAATTATCTTTGAGATGGGAGCGAGATTTTGGGGGGTAGCCTGGTATGGCGTCCACTAAAGAATACATATTGCATCCGGTCAAGAAACAGGAAAAATTTGCATCCTTCCAGACAAAGGACTTGCTCCCCTGTACGTAAAAGGCTATATTAGAGCAATAAAACAGAGGATCCGGCATTCCTGTTAATACCATGAAAACCTCTATCCAGAACGGCACTGTGGTCCTGAATGATCGCCTCGAACGGGCTGATCTTCTCATCGACGGCTGCCGCATCGCCGCCATCGTTCCGCCGGGCACTCTGCCACCGGTTGATATGGTGGTCGATGCCACGAATAGCTATATTTTTCCGGGCTTTATCGACCTCCACACCCATCTCGATGACGTCATCGGCGGAAGATACCTCGCCGACACCTGGCACAGCGGATCCCAAATCGCCGTCCAGAACGGCATCACCTCCCTCTGCTCCTTCATCACACAAGGGAGCGATGAATCGCTGGGCACTGCCATCGCGCGGGCTCAAAAAAAGGCGGCGGGCCGGAGCTTTTGCGATTACACCTGGCACCTGACACCGACCCGATTCGACGACGCCGGCTGGCGGGAGATCGAGGCGGCCATCGGCGCGGGCTTTATCACCTTCAAGTTCTATACCACCTACCGCGAGGCCGGGCTCTATGCCTCCTACACGGAGCTGGAGGAGCGCATCGGCCGGCTGCACAGCCTCGGCGGCCGTGTCCTCGTCCACTGCGAGGACGACGCCATCCTGCAGCGGGCGCGGCAGGGGGAGACGGCAGCGGACAGGGACATTCGCTGGCCGGAGAGCGCGTGCGCAGCGGTTGACTGGCGCGATCCGCGCAGCCACGCCCGGGTCCGCCCGGCCGAGGCGGAGGTGACCGCCATTCAGCGGCTGGTCGAGATCGCCCGGCGCACAGGCGCACGGCTCCATATCGTTCACGTCTCTACTCCGGAAGGGGTGGCCGCGATACGGCTGGCGGAGAATCACCGGATCACCTGCGAAACCTGCCCGCACTATCTTTTCCTCGACGAGAGCTGGCTGGGGCGGCCGGATGGCCGGCGCTGGATTTGCGCGCCGCCGCTGCGTGCGGAGGAATCGAGACGGAAGCTGGCGGAGATGGTCCGCGCCGGTGGGGCCGACTGCATGGCCACCGACCACTGCGCTTTCACCCGGGCGGACAAGGAGTCCGGAGGCGGCGATATCCGCCGCACCCCGGGCGGTGTGGCCGGCATCGGCGCCCTGGTCCCCCTGGCGTGCAAACTTTTTGAGGGAACTGATGCGGAAGCGAATCTGCCGGCCATCAGCCGCCTGCTCTCGGCCCATCCCGCGCAGATCCTTGGGCTCTATCCGCGCAAGGGGTGCCTTCAGGCCGGCGCCGATGCTGATCTGGTCGTGCTCCGGAGCGGCGGACCAGAGCGGTCAATCCGCTCCACCCTGGCCGATGCCTTTGAAACCTATCCCGGTATGAGCACCACCCTGGCGGTCCGGGCGCTCTTTCGGCGCGGCAGGCTCATCGTGGAGAACGGGGAGATTCTTGAGCAGGATACACCCGGAGGTATATGGCTGTGTCAGAAATGAGGGAAAAGGGCTGGCGCAACGACGGCCGCGCCAAGGTGACCGGAGGGGCCAAATTCACCGGCGATCTGAAATTCGCCGACATGCTCCATGCCGTGCCGGTCTATGCCGACTACATCCATGCCTTGCTGACCGGAATCAACACGGCGGAGGCGGAAAAGAGTCCCGGAGTGGTCCGGGTGCTGACCTACCGGGATGTGCCCGGCGCAAACCGCTTCGGCCAGATCATCCGCGACTTCCGCATTTTTGCCGACGACCGCATCCGCTGCCACGGCGATGTCGTCGCTGTGGTCGTCGCCGAGACCCGGGCGCAGGCCCTGGCCGCCGCGGCGCTGGTGCGCGTTGAGGCCGAGCCCCTGCCCGCCCTGCTCGATCCCGAAAAGGCGATGCAGCCGGACGCGATCCTCATCCACGAGAGCCACTGCAGCAACATCATCAACACCCACCGTATCCGCCGCGGGGATAATGAAAAGGGGTTTGCCGCAGCCGATCTGATCCTGGAGAAAACCTATACCACCCCGTTCGTCGAGCACGCCTACATGGAACCCGAGGTGAGCATCGCTCTCCCCCGCCCCGACGGCACGATCGAGGTTTACGGCAGCATGCAGCATCCCTTCAGCACGCGCCGCTTCGTCGCGGCCTGCCTCGGTCTCCCCCTCGCCGATATCGAGGTCATCGGCACCCCTCTCGGCGGCGGCTTTGGCGGCAAGGACGACACCGCGGCGATCGTCTGCGCCCGCACCGCCCTGGCGGCCTGGCTGCTCAACCGGCCGGTTAAAATGGTCTATTCGCGGCAATGGTCGATCCGCGAGAGCTACAAACGCCATCCCTACAAGGTCGACTACAAGATGGGGCTGACCCGGGAGGGGCGGATCACGGCAGTCGACTGCCGCATCATCGCCGACGGCGGGGCCTACTGTTCGGTCACCCCCTGGGTGACCTGGCGCTCGACCGTGCAGTGCTGCGGCCCCTATGTGGTCGAGAATGTCCGATGCGACACCTTCGGGGTCTACACCAACAATCCGGTCACCGGGGCGATGCGCGGTTTCGGCTCGCCGCAGATGAATTTCGTCATCGAATCGATGATCGAGGAGGCGGCGGAAAAGCTCGGCCTGTCCGGGATCGCGCTGCGCCGTATGAACATGGTGCGCCAGGGCAGCGTCACCATCACCGGCCAGAAGCTCGAGGGGCACACGGTCGCGATGGAGCAGGTGCTGGACAAGGCTCTGGAGGAGATCGATTACGAGAACAAGCTCGCCCGCTGCAGCCATGGGCGCGGGAATGAGGAGGAGCTCTACGGTATCGGCCTGGCGATGAGCTACCGCGGGGTCAGTCTCGGGGCCGAGGGAGTCGATTTCTGCGCCGCCATCGTCAACGTCCAGGCGGACGGATCGGTCCTGCTCGAGGCGGGGGTGCACGAAAACGGCCAGGGCGCCGAGGCGGCGATGTCGCTGATCCTGGCACGGGAGCTGGGGATCGACGTGGACAAGATCCGTTACCGGCGCTCCTCCACTTCGGTGATCCCGGACAGCGGCACCACCGTCGCCTCACGCGGCACAATCATGGGTGGAGGAGCCGTCGCTCTGGCGGCGCAGGAGCTGAAGCAAAAAATCGCCGTTTTCGCCGCCCCGGAGCTGGCCTGCGCCCCCGAGGAGATCTCGTTCACCTCCAACCAGATCATTGGGAGGGGAGGCCGCTCCCTGCCCTTTGCGGAGGTGATCAGGGGGATGTTCCAGAAGCAGCAGTTTCCCTATGCCCTCGGGGTCTACCGCGCTCCGCAGGTGAGCTGGGACGAGGAGACGGGCCAGGGCAAGGCCTATTTCACCTGGGTCTACGGCTGCCAGGCCGTCGAGTTGACGGTAAACCGCAAGAGCGGCAAGGTGCGGCTGCTCAATGCCGTGGCCTGCCACGATGTCGGCAAGGCGATCAATAACACCATGCTGCTCGGGCAATTTTACGGGGGCATGGCGATGGGCGCCGGCTATGCCCTGCACGAGGATCTCCACATCGACGGGGGCCGGATCGACCATACCAATCTGAACCGCTACCGGATACCCCGGTCGACGGACCTGTGCGAGATGCGGGCGATCGTGGTCGAGAATCACGATCCGGTCTCGCCCACCGGCGCCAAGAGCATCGGCGAGCCGTCCAACGAGATCATGGCCCCGGCGATCGCCAACGCGATCCATCACGCCACGGGCGTACGCTATTACCATCTGCCGATCCGAATTGCCGGAACGGATGCGCCCGAAGAAGCGCAGAAGCGAGGTCAGCGATGAAGCTGACGGTGAACGGCGTGACCCACGAGATCGGCGCAGGGCTTGCCGAAATGAGGCTGCTCGACTGGCTGCGCGAGGAACTCGGACTGACTGGAGCCAAGTCGGGCTGTGAAAT
>Ga0302250_1000559_pt1 | contig 35218 bp, 32 predicted proteins | sample AAG_RA_Asp_MG_FD_193536 | JGI IMG/M metagenome (GOLD analysis project Ga0302250, IMG submission 193536) | Enriched activated sludge microbial communities from anaerobic digester in WTTP, New Holstein, Wisconsin, United States - AAG_RA_Asp | ecosystem: Engineered > Bioreactor > Anaerobic >...
GACAGGCTGTTGAACTTGCCGACGTTGATGTACGGCACTTCGTCGTACACTACCTGCTGCACCTTGCCCCACAGCGCGCCGCGCTTGGCCGGGTCCATCTCCTGGTTGAAGGCGGCGAGCGCGGCCTGCTTGGCCGGGCTGCTCCACCAGCCGGGGGCGCCCTCGCTCAGTTGCGGCGGCGAGAGCATCGGCTCGGGAAACTGGCCGGAGTGCGTGACGTAGATGTCCCACAGCTTCGGATCGTTGCGCCGCTGCACCAGCGTCGCCCAGTCGACGATCTGCAACTCGGGCTTGATGCCGGCGCGCTTCAACTGCTCGGCCATCACCAGCGCCATGTTGTAGTGGAACTCGTACTGGCGGCTGGCCAGGATGCGCACGGGCTGGCCGTTGTAGCCGGCCTTGGCGGCCATCTCCCTGGCAACGGTGGGGTTGCGCTGGTTGTACTTGTCCGCGCCGGCCGTCGAGTAGAGCGCCGTGCCTTTCGGGAAGTGGTTCGGCTCGACGGCGAAGAAGCGCGTGTCGCCGAAGGCGGCGGCCATCATCTCGCCCGGGCCGAAGGCGATCTGCACGGCCTGGCGCAGCGGCTGCGAGGCGAGCACGCCTTCCTTGGTGTTGAACACCAGGTAGGGGAAGCCGAAGGACTCGGTCATGATCGGCACGACCGCGTTGCCGGCCTTCTCCAGCCGACCGATCGATTCAACCGGCAGCAGGTCGGCGTAGTCGAACTGGCCGGACAGCGTGCCTTCGACGCGCGTGTTGGCGCTCGGTACCGGCACGAAGCGCAGCTCCTCGATCAGCGCTTCGCGCTTGCCGGCGTAGCCGGAGGCGGGTTCCGTGCGCGAGGCGTAGCCTTCGAAACGCGTGAGAAGCGTGTATTGATCCGGGCGGCGCTCCTTGAACCTGTAGGGGCCGGTGCCGATGAAGTCCTTCAGTTGCGGCGCGATGGATTCCTTGGCCATGATGGCAGCCATGCCGGTGGGCAGCGCGAGCTGCGAAAGCAGCGGAGCGTACGGGGTCTTCAGTTTTAGTTCCACCGTGTAGGCGTCCTTGGCCTCGATCGACGCCACTTCCTTGGCAACGGCCTTGCCGCGCGGGGAGACTTCCATCCAGCGCTGCAGCGAGGCGACCACGTCGTCGGCGACCATCTCGCGGCCGGTGTGGAACTTGACGCCCTTGCGCAATGCGATGGTCTGCGTCAGGCCGTCTCCGGATGCCTTGGGCAGGCTCTCGGCCAGCATCGGCACGACATTCCACTTGGCGTCGAAGGTGTACAGTGGCTCGTAGACGTGCTGCATGATGGTGCCCACCAGATCGGCCGTCGTGCCCATTGGATCCAGGGTCTGTGGTTCGGCGATCATCGCCAGGTTGGCGGCGGAGGGAGCAGCGTTTGCTGCGAGTGGCCCGAAGGGCAGGGCCAAGGCGGTCAGCGAGACAACACGGCTGATGAACTTGCGGAGAAACAGGTGTGACATGGCTGGACTCCTGTGTGTAATAAAATTACACTAACGATGCTAGATACGTTTAATATCGACGTCAATACTTTTTTTTAGCGGTTTTGAGGAAAATTTTTTACAAGGAGTCGTGTCATGCCCGTCGAAATGCTCGGTCAGTCCCCCGTCGCCTCGGATCGTCAGGCTCGCCCGTTTTCCCCGGCCACGCGTGCCGGCGATTTCGTCTTCGTTTCCGGCCAGGTGCCGGTCGATGAAAACGGCGAAGTGGTGCTCGGCGGCATCGAGGCCCAGACCCGCCAGGTGGTGAAGAACATCGAGAGGGTTCTGGCCCTGGCCGGCTGCACGCTGGCGGACGTGTGCAAGGTCGGCGTCTGGCTCGACGACGCGCGTGATTTCGGCAGCTTCAACCGCGTCTACATGGAGTGCTTCGGTACGCACCGCCCGGCGCGTTCGACGGTCGAGTCGCGCATGATGATCGACGTCAAGGTCGAGATGGATGTGATTGCCTACAAACCGGTACTCTAAGCGCGCCGGTACCGGATTCTTCCTGGCCGGTGTTTCGGGGTCATGACGGATTCGGCGGTCAGCCGAGAGCGGTTCGAATCAGCCAGGCGGCGTACCCCGCGTAGCAAACCACCAGCAACGCCCCCTCGATGCGGTTGATGCGGCCCGCTCTCCGGAATCCGTAGCCGATGACGAACAGCGACAGGGTCAGTCCGGCCATGACCAGCATGTCCCTGTTGAAAATTTCCGGTTCCGCGGCGAGGGGGCGAATCGCGCCGGCGATGCCCACCACGGCGAGGGTGTTGAACAAGTTGGAGCCCAGGATGTTGCCGAGCGCGATATCGTGTTCGCCCCTTCTGGCCGCAATGATTGAGGAAGCCAGCTCCGGCAGAGAGGTGCCGACGGCGACGATGGTCAGGCCGATGATCAGGTCGCTGATTCCCAATCCCCGCGCGATCTCTGTCGCGCCCCAGACAAGGATGCGGGAGCTGACGATCAATAGCGCCAGCCCGACCGACAGCCAGAAGAGCGCGTAGCGGAGAGGCATGGTGTGAAGGTCGAGTTCCTGATTCATCTCGCTTCCCAGGGTGTCCGTGTTTTTTCGCAGTCCCTGCCAGATGGTCCAGACCACCAGCGCGCCGAATACGCCGAGCAGTGCCAAGGCGTCGAAGAGGGAAATTTCGCCGTCCGATACTTGCCATCCAGCCAGGGCTGTCACTGCTGTGAGAATGGTGAGTTCCTTGCGCAGAACCTGCGAATGCACGGTGATCGGGCTGATCAGTGCTGTCAGCCCGAGAATCAGGGCAATGTTGGTGATGTTCGAGCCGTAGGCGTTGCCCAAGGCAATGCCGCCGTTTCCCTGTGAAGCGGCCAATGCCGAAACCACCATTTCCGGAGCAGACGTGCCGAATCCGACAATCACCATCCCGATCATCAGCGGCGGCATGCCGAAATGGCGGGCCGCGGAGGCCGAGCCCTCCACAAAGCGGTCTGCGCTCCAGATCAGGAGCACCAAGCCGGAAACCAGGGCAATCAAGGCTGTTGTCATGATGGACGGACCTGTGCGGAGCCGAAGGGTGGCCTGATGGTCGATTCGGGCTCAAGCCTCGCGCGGGGGCGGAGGGCGAAGAAAGTAATATCGGGCGGCCAGCAGTGCCACGAACGCCAGGGCGCAAAGGAAGATATCGAAAGCGTCTACATTGGGCTTGAGTGTCTTCCGGGCGACGACAAAAGCGAGCAGTTCCAGAATGGCTCCCAGGTCGTGGGTCAGAAGGGTGCGCGCGAGTTCAACGCCGATGACCGCGAGCAGGACGCGGTATACCAGGTCGTAGTAGGTTTCCGAATTCCCCCAGTCCATGCTCAGTAGCTGTGCGGCGCTCTCAACGCTGTAGGCAATGATTCCCGCAACAATGGCAACGGCCAGAAGACGCTCCAGCCATTTGGCAAACAGTTTGGTCAAACGAACCAGCGTATCCGGATTCACAGGTGCTCCTTTTCCCTACAGGCCATGCGGCAATCAGCAGGACAAACCGGCTGTGCTGCCCGTTTGAATTGATTGTTCCCGGACATTATGACTGTCGGAGTGGCGCTCGCCAAGAATGAGCGTCCCTCGAAATGTCGGTTGGTCGCTGACGCCGCGCATGACGACGGCGTCGCACAGGAGGCGCCCGGCAACGGGTTGATGTGTCACTCCGGCACGGTGGCCGGCAGGCGGGCCGTGCCTTTCAGGAGATGGTCATTGCCGGGTCAGCACGATGGGGAGAGGCTGTGTGGCGGTCGTGCGCGGGAGGGGTGGAGATGCCGGTGCGGATGCGCCGGCACGTCAGGCATCACGGCCTCAGAAGACGATCGGCGACACCAGATTGCGCAGCAGCGCGACGACGCTCCAGCCGGCGATGGCGCTGGTCCTGGAATAGATGTCGACGATGGCGTGAACTTCGTCGCCGGTGACTTCGATCCGGTGGTCGTCCCCCTTGAAGCCGGGAACGCTGCGGATCGTGACGCGGGTGTTTTCCGCGCCCGCCGTGGCCAGCGCCGTCGCCACCGCCACATTCACCTTGGTCGGAAACAGCGCAATGGCTTCCCTGGCGCTGCCGGTGAAAACGGTGGTCTTTTCGCTGTCGGTCAGCAGGGTTTCCTTGAATACCGCGGTTCCCTGCAGCGATGCCGGCCCCTTTTCCGTGGTGATGCTCGACTGCACCGTGCTCATCAGCGCCGCCGTACGCAGCACGTCGAATCCGCCGATCGCGCCCGATGCAAGGTGCACACGGGTGCCGGATTCGCGCGCTGCCCGGGCGATGTGCGCGAGAAAATCGGCATCGGCGAAGGCGCCGATGGACAGGACGACCAGGCTGGCGCCGTGCCGCAGTACCTTCTCCGCGATGGCCTGCAGCGCCGACGGGGAAGCCGCTTCCAGGATGTAATCCGGAGACAGCGCCAGCAGTTCATCGATGTCGCCGCACGCCTTGCAGCCCGCCTTTTCCGCCAGCGTTTCCGCGGACTCGCGCGTGCGACTGGTGCAGCCGACGATCTCGTAGTCGTCGAGCAGGCCGTTGCGCCATGCGTCAACGATGATGGTGCCGAGAAAGCCGCAGCCGACGATGCCGAGTTTTGCTTTTTTCATGTGGTTCCTTGATGAGTCCGGGGCGCCGGGTGCGGTCATCCGGCAGATCCAGTGGCGCTGCACTCCCGAAGCCGGCTGTAAATCTGGTCCTTGTAACCGAGTTTTTTCTTCTTCAGAACCTCGATCTCGTCGCGCGTCGCCTGGATGGCGCCGGCGTCGATGGCCTGCAGCTTGCGATCGAGTTCCCTGTGTTTGTCGAGCAGGGCGGCGAACTGGCGGTCGCGGGTCGTGAGTTGGGGAATCAGGTCGGCGTATTCAGGAAACATGGGTCAGGTCCTCCCGGAAAAAACCATGGTTTACGAAGTTTACGTCGTTGCTGCGCTCAGAGCGTATCCCCGCTTTGGGTGGTCTGTCGATTGTCCATGCCCAGTTCGTGGATTTTACGCGCGATCGTGTTTCGGCCCATGCCGAGGAGGCGCGCCGCGTGGCTGCGATTCCCGCCGGTGAATGCCAGCGCCCGGTCGATGGCGATGGCTTCGAAGCGACGTACCAGGTCATCGAGTACCGGAGTTGATCCGGCCGCTAGCAGGCGGTCGATTTCCCTGGCCAGCGGATGCCCCCAGTGACGCCCCGGGCTTTTTGCCGCATCCGGTCTTCCGCTCAGGGACGGTTTCATTGGTTGCCTGTCTGAGTATCGGTCGCCGCATCGGGCTGATGCAGGACACGCACCAGCCGGAGCCGATGGACCCGGCCCCCCGGTAGTTCCCAGTCGATCGACTGGCCTGCTGCCACTCCCAACAGGGCGGAGCCGATCGGCGCCAGTACCGACACCTTGCCTTCCGCGGGATCGGCTTCGTCGGGGTAGACCAGTTCGATCTCGCGTTGCACGCCGACGTTCTCGTCAATGTAGATGCAGCGCGAGTGCATGGTGACAACGTCTCGTGGCATACGTTCCCATGGGACGACAATCGCCCGGTCCAGTTCGTCGGACAGATCGTGATCCCGCGCCAGTCCGCGCAGTTGCGTATAGTCGCCCAAAAGCACAACCAAAGGCGGCCGATGGGCGGTATCGGATTGGAGGAAGTTCTTTGCGTGATTCATGGTGGTGCATGTTACGCAAGTCCCCGGTGTTTTATTAGCCGTCGTTCGGGAATCAGAATGTGTCCCGTAGAGAAACAATTGCGGTATCGTGGCGCACGTTTTCGTGCTTTTTTGGTGATGTGCATGGCCGATCTCAACCTGATGGCAGTCTTCGCCCGTGTGGTGGAAGCGGGCAGTTTCGCCGAGGCGGCGCGGCGGCTGTCGACTTCGCGTTCCGCGGTCAGCAAGGCGGTGGCCCGGCTGGAAAAGGACCTTGGCGCGCGCCTGCTCAACCGTACGACGCGTTACCTCAGCCTGACGGAGATCGGTGCCTCGGTCGCCGAGCATTGCAGCCGGATGGTGAGCGAAGCCGAGCAGGTCGAGCAGTTGGCCGACAGCCTGACGGTGGAGCCGCGCGGACTGCTGCGCGTCAGCGCTTCGGTGGCGTTCGGAACCCTGCACGTCGCCCCGGCGCTGGCGGTGTTCCTCGCGCGTTTTCCGGAAATCCGGATCGACCTGACGATCACCGATCGCTGGGTCGATCTGGCCGAGGACGGGTACGACGTCGCCATCCGCGTTACCGGCGAGCCTCCGCCGAACTGGGTCGCGCGAAAGCTGGCGCCGGTGCGCCGGAAGCTGTGCGCGACGCCGGGGTACTTCGCGCAGCGCGGCGTTCCGCAATCGCCGGCTGACTTGGTGCACCACAACTGCCTTGACTACACGCGTTCGGGCGAGCAGGGGCGCTGGCTTTTCACCGGCCCCGAGGGCGGGGAAATCTCCGTCCCGGTCAACGGTCCGTTGCACGTTGACGACGACGAGGCGCTGTCGCAGGCCGTGCTGGGCGGGCTCGGGCTGGGCCTGCTGCCGACCTTCATCATCGGCAAGGAGTTGCAGCGCGGCACCTTGCAGGCCGTGCTGTCGGAATACATCCCGGTCGAACGACACGTGTACGCGATGTACCTGCCGACGCGCCACTTGCCAAGCAAGGTGCGGGTGTTCATCGATTTCCTGGTTGCCCATGTCGGCAGCGAACCGTATTGGGATCGCGAGGGGGCGCCCCGCGCGGAGGTGCCGTTCAAGTCGGGGGAGGGGGGCTGATCCCTGCTGGCGGCGTGAGAGCCAAGCGAGCTGTTCTTACATCTTCACCATTTTCGATGCCGCAGCCACGGCAAGAAACAGTACGCCGATGAGCAGGAAGGCGACCGGAAGGCCGCTGTGGTGCGCGATGAAGCCGATAGTCGCCGGGCCGGCAAGAATGCCCAGGTAGCCCAGGGTCGTGACTGCCGGCACCGCGGCGGCCTGCGGCATGCTGTCCTGGCGTCCGATGGCGGAGAACATGACGGGGACGATGTTGGCGCAACCGGTCCCGATGAGGGCGTAGCCGAGCAACGCCGCCTGCCAGAAAGGAACAAACACGGTCATCAGCAATCCGCATGCGCCGATCAGCGCGCCGAGGACGACCACCCGGTGTGGCCCGAGTACGGCAACCACCTTGTCGCCGGTCATCCGTCCCAGGGTCATCGTGGCGGAGAAACAGGCGAATCCGAGTGCGCCACGCGCCTCCGGCACTTCGCGATACTCGGTCAGGAAAACGGCGCTCCAATCGAGGACGGTACCCTCGGCCAGAAACAGCGCGAAGCAGATTCCGCCCAGTACCAACACCGCCCCGCGCGGCACGGCGAAGGCCGGGCCCTCCGGCGGGTTGGCGTAGGTCAGCAAGCCGCCGGTATTCCATGCCAGCAGGAGCAGCACGGCGAGCGCGGCCAGCGTGCTGGCGGCCAGTGGCGAGAGGCTCAGCGACATCATGCCGCTCATTGCGCCGGCGCCGGCAATCCCGCCGATGCTGTAGTAGCCATGGAAACCCGACATCATCGGCCTGTCGGCCGCCTTTTCCACCAGGATGGCCTGGATGTTCATCGCGCAGTCCGTCGTGCCGATGCCGACGCCGAAGACCAGCAATGCGCCGGCCAGTACCCAGGGGTCGGGAATGAGCGCAAGCAAGGGCAGGACGCCGCTGAATGCGAGAACGGCCGCGGCAAGGATGGTTCTGCAACCGAAGCGCGTGGTCAGTGCGCCGGTGGCCGGCATGGCGACGAGTGCGCCGCCGCCCAGGCAAAGGAGCAGGAGTCCGAGGGTGCCGTCACCGACACCGGTGTTTCCCTTGGCGAAAGGGACCAGTGCGGCCCAGGCGGCGGTGGCGAAACCCGCGGCAAAGAACATGGCCCGGGTCGCGGTCTGTTCGCGTTTTCCGGGTGTTGTGCTGACGGCTTCGTGGCGAAAATGGTTGATAAGGGCGGCTGCGATCTGTCGCATGATCTTTTCATCCATTGAGTATGTGGAGCACCGCCTCGTGCAGGCGCGGACAACCGCAAGCAACGACATGGCCGCCGGCCTCCGGGCGTTCGCCGGCGAGGGTGCTGACCCTGCCGCCGGCCTGTTCAATGATCGGGATCAATGCCGCGATGTCGTACGGCTGCAAGGAAAACTCCACGCAGATGTCGATCTGCCCCGAGGCGAGCATGGCCATTGCATAGCATTCGCCGCCATAGCGCGTCATCAGCGCCTGGTCTGCCAGTCTGTTGAAATGAACCCGCGGATGCCTCCCGATCGGTTCGGGCGATGTGGTGTGCAGTATCGCCTGGTCGATCCGGATGTCCTTTCGGGTTGAAAGACGGTGTTCGCCTTGTGCTCCGCTGCGCCATGCGCTTCTACCGTCTGCCCAGAAACGCTCGTTGGTGAATGGCTGGCTCATCATTCCCATTGTCGCGCGCCCGTCGAGCAACAAGCCAATCAGCGTCCCCCAGACCGGAATGCCGCACAGGAACGGGCGGGTGCCATCGACCGGGTCGAGGATCCACTGAATGGGGCCGCTGCCGGTGGTGCCGAATTCTTCGCCCATGATGGAGTGTTCCGGGAATCTCGCGGTGATCAGGTCGCGTATCGCCCGTTCCGCCTCGCGGTCGGCATCGGTGACGGGATCGAAGCGGAATCCTTCCTTGGGCTTTGTGCCGATGTTCAGGTCGCCTTGTGCGCGGAATCGCGGCAGGGTCTGCCGGTCGGCCGCGTCGGCGAGCGCGTGAAAGAAGGCGATGTCTGGCAGTTCGGGGTTCATGGTTCAACGTGATCCAGTTGTGATTTGCTCGATTGTGCGTGATATTATCCGTTGTATTCTTTTTCAAGGATGTTGTGTGCTCGATTATGATGTTTTTCCGGAGCAGCGGCAATCTCTAATCAGAGAGTTGTTGCGCAGGGAGGGGCGCGTGGTGTGCGTGAAGCTTTCTCGGGAGCTTCAGGTGTCCGAGCACACGATTCGCCGAGATTTGCAGGAACTGGCGCGCGAGGGGGCGTGCAAACGGGTTTATGGAGGCGCTGTTGCGCTGTCGCCGGCATCGGCAAGTTTTGCGAATCGTGTAGAAGAGGGGCGGGCCAGCAAAGAGCTTCTGGGGAAAACCGGTGCACAACTCATCCGGGGAGGCGGATGCATCTTCATCGACGCCGGCACCACGAATCTTGCTGTGGCGAAATCCATACCCTCGGAGTTGTCCCTCACGGTGGTTACCAATGCACCGTCCATCGCGGCGGAAGCGATGAATCTGCCGCATTGCGAGGTAATCATGCTGGGGGGGCGGATTCAGGCAAGAACTGGCGGGGCGCTGGGCATAACGGCGCTCAGGCAACTTGAAGGCATGCGTTTCGACCAGTGTTTTCTCGGCGCCTGCGCGCTCGATGCGGAGGAGGGGCTGACCGTCTTCGATTACGACGACGCGGAGTTCAAGCGCGCGTTGGTGCGCCAGAGCAGCGAGGTGGTCGTGGCGCTGACGGTGGACAAGATGCCGAGCGTCGCAAGATACGACGTCGTTTCATGCAGCGAGATATCGGTCCTCGTGGTTGAACCAGATGTTCCACAAGACAAGGTAGCGGCGTTCGTCGAAAAGGGCGTGGATGTCCGCTTTTCCGGCGGGGATGATCCGGGCATCGAAGTACTGCGGATTCCTCGATGATATCGAGGCGCGTCGCGATCGACATGCGGAAGAAAGGTGAGACGCTGGAGGCCGTGGCGGTGTGCGCGGGGATCGCAGTTGATCTGCTTGAGTGCCGGATAGTACCGTTGCTTGCAAAGGGTGACCCGATTCCCCGAACTGGTTCTTGGCAAAGGGATTGGAGACTTCATTTCACGAAAGGTTAACAAGCGCCGGCTAACGTCCACCTGACAACAAACGCTAGGAGTCAGGCATGCAAACCAAAAAATACAATCTCCAGGAATCGCTCGAGGCGTTTGTCAGCGCGCTCGAGAAATGCGCACTGGCAACCGTCAGGATGAAGGCTGCGGTAGCGCGAATGCAGAAGAGCAATGCGCTCCTGAAAGAGGCGGCGCAAGGAATCGTCCGGCCTTTGCTGCTTACCCGGGAAGAGGTTTGAGTCGAGGGGAATGGGCAAGGGCTCAGGTCGCCAGATCTCCGTAGAGACTGTGATCGCGTCCGGTGCCGCTCCCTGACTTGCGGCTACCGAGGCGTTTTACCGAGTTGCCGACGAACAACCGGCCGCTCAACAGCAGGTGGCAGAAGGGGGCGTCCGGCGACGCGATACGGCGCAGCAGCAGGCGCAGGGCCTCGGCGCCCAACTCGTCGCGCGGGACATGCACGGCGGTCAGCGGAATGTCGTGCGTTTCCGCGAGATTGAAGCCGTCCATGCTCATGACCGAGATGTCGCCGGGGATGGTCAGTCCACGCTCCAGTATCTCGGCAATTGCCCCTGAAGCCATGAAGTCGCCGCCGGCGAGAATGGCCGTTGGGTAGTGTTCGCGATCGAGTCCGGCGAGATGTGCGGCGATCGCCTGATGTGCTTCCTCGGCGGCAAATCCCGTGGTGGTGACGAGGTGACGATCATCGTCGAAGGGAATGTTGTGCGCGGCGAATGCTTCGCGGACGCCATGCAACCGTCGTTCCATGGTCGCTCGTCGCAGGCACATCAGGGACAGGATGTCGCGGTGGCCGTGTTCGATCAGGTAGTTTGCCGAATAGCGCCCGACCAATTGGTGGTCGGGTGAGATGGCGTCGAGGCGCATGCTGTCGCTGTCGCAGTTGATCAGCACACAGGGTTTGCCGATATCGGCGGCGAGAGCATGCACGTGCGGATCGTCAATGCCGATGATCAGCGCCGCGTCGCAGGTCTGATTGCCCAGCTTTTTCAGGAACAGGGGGACGTCCGCGTCGTTTTCCTCAATGGCGCAATAGGTGAGATGGATGTCGTTCTGCGCCACGGCATCGCGGATGCCCTGGACGACCTTGTAGTAGAAGATGTCCGCGCGCAGGTCGAAGGCGCGCTTCGGCGCGAAGACCATGACGTTGTTGAACAGCATGCGCCCGCCGGTGAGGTGAGTCAGAACACCGTGCGCGCGGGCGCATTCGAGCACCTTCTGCCGGTTCGCGGCGCTGGTGTTCGCCTTGCCGGCCAGAACGCGTGACACGGTGCTGATCGATACTCCGGTCTGGCGCGCGATTTCACTGATCTTGAGTTTTCCGCCCATTTCTCATCTTCCGGCGTGTTGTGAAAAAATTTTCACGAATAATTATCCACAATAATTCAATAAATTGGATCGTCGTTATGGGGGTTGTTGAATGTTTTATGAAAAAAATTGCGGAGTATCTCGTTGATTCGGGGAAACACACGGTGTTTACTGCGTTTCCTCAGGACCGAACCGCAAAAAACCGGCCGAAAACAAGAACGCAAACGCCCGGATTCAGGCGAGGCCTGCTGTACAGGGTTCATTCGACAAATCAGGAGGACGACATGAAATTGAAGTATCTGGGTCTGGCAATCGCACTGGGCATGGCTGCCCACTCCGTCGGCGCCGTCGAGAAGATGCGCCTTGGGCATGGCTTGCCGGAAGATCACGCGGTGCACAAGGCCGTGGTGAAATTCGCCGATCTCGTCAAGGAGCGGTCGAACGGCGATATCGAGATCAAGGTGTTCGCCAACGGCGTGCTGGGCAATGAGCGCGAGATGCTCGAACAGGTGCAGAACGGCGTGCTGGAAATCACCAAGGCCAGCGCCTCGCCGCTGGAAACCTTCTCGCCGGGCTACAAGGTATTCAACCTGCCGTTCGTCTTCCGCGACCGCGATCACTTCTTCAATGTGCTGACCAGCCCGGTAGGCGAGTCGATCCTCGCATCGTCGAAGAAGAGCGGCTTCATCGGCTTGGCTTACTATGATTCCGGCGCCCGCAGCTTTTACGGCAAGAAAGCGATCAACACCCCGGACGACCTGAAGGGGCTGAAGATCCGCGTGCAGCAGAGCCCTACGACGATCAAGATGATCCAGGCGATCGGTGCGACGCCGACACCGATGGCATGGGGCGAAGTCTATCCGGCGCTGCAGACCGGCGTCGTCGACGGTGCCGAGAACAACGTCACCGCGCTGACCAACGGTCGTCACGGCGAAGTGTGCAAGTTCTACTCCGAGACCGAGCACCAGATCGTCCCGGACGTGCTGGTGATGTCTGCCGCACGCTGGGATTCGCTGAAGAAGCCGCAGCAGGAGATCATCAAGAAGGCGGCGCTCGATTCGTTCGAGTATCAGAAGACGCTGTGGGGCGCCTTCGAGAAGGTCGAGCGCGAGAAGTCTCTGGCGATGGGCGTGAAGTTCAACACCCCGGACAAGAAGGCCTTCGTCGCCAAGGTCAAGCCGATGATGGACGAGGAACGCAAGGATCCGGCCATCGCCAAGCTCCTAGACGGCATCGCTGCAGTCAAGTAATTCCCCTTTTTTCTGATGTAACCGATCTTTTCCCGTCAGGAGCCACGGAAGAACCCGTCACCCCGGCGAAGGCCGGGGTCCAGTACGTCGAAGTTTCTGGATTCCGGCGTTCGCCGGAATGACGAGTCTCTGTCAATTCAGTGGTTCCTGGGGGAGAGTCGCCCCGGGGTCGCCCATGAATGCCCTTTTCCGCCTGAAGCAGCCGGTCGACCGGCTGCTTGAGACGACGCTCGTCGGTCTCTTCTTCGTGCTTTTCGCCTGCGTGATCATCCAGGTGTTCACGCGCTACGTGCTCAACGATCCGTCGATTTTCACCGAGGAAACGTCGCGCCTGGCGATCATCTGGCTGAGCCTGCTTGGCACGGCCTACGCCTGCGGCCGCCTGGAGCACATGGCCTACACGATGTTTCCGGAGAAACTCAAGGACGGCGCGCTGCTCACGCACATGCGCACGGTCGCCCTCGTCGTCCTGTTCTTTGCCGTGACGGTGATGTGCTACGGCGGCGGCCGGCTGGTGTTGCGCGCACTGCAGTTCAACCAGCGCTCGGCGACGCTGGCCTTGCCGATGGGCTACATCTACCTGTGCATCCCGATCAGCGGCCTGCTGATCGTCTTCTACCAGTTGCTGATCCTCAAGAAGCCGCAGCAGTTCCGCGCCGCCGACGAGGTGGAAGTGGCGCTGGAACACATTGCCGACGAGGAGCGCAAGCTGGCCTCTGGCGAGGAGAACTAGCCATGCTCGAACTGACCATCCTCGGCGTGGTATTCACGGTCCTGCTCTTCTTCGGCGTGCCGGTCAGCTTCTGCATCGGCATCGCCACGCTGCTTGCGCTGTTCAACGTGACGCCCGATATTCCGACCGCCTTCGTCATCTCGGCGCAGCGCATGACCTCCAGCCTCGACAGCTTCACGCTGGTGGCCATCCCGCTGTTCATCCTGGCGGGCAGCATGATGAACACCGGCGGCATCGCCCTGCGCCTGATCGACTTCGCCAAGGTCATCGTCGGCTGGCTGCCCGGCTCGCTGGCGCACATCTCCTGCGTGGCGAACGCGCTGTTCGGGGCGATTTCCGGTTCCGCCGTCGCCTCGGCCGCTGCCGTCGGTTCGACACTGTCGCCACTGCAGCGCAAGGAAAAGTACGACATGCCGTTCTGCGCGGCGGTCAACGTGGCCTCCTCGCCGTGCGGCTTGCTGATTCCGCCCTCGGGTGCGCTGATCGTCTACTCGCTGATCTCGGGCGGGACGCCGGTCGATGTGCTGTTCGTCGCCGGCTACGTGCCGGGTCTGCTGATGATGATCGCGGTGATGGCCTGGGTGGCCTGGAAGGCTCGCGGCGGCTTCTTGCCGGCCACCGTGCATCGCTATTCCGTCGGCGATTCGCTGCGCATCGCCTTGCGCGCCATTCCGGCGCTGCTGCTGGTCGTGATCATCATGGGCGGCATCGTCGCCGGGGTGTTCACCGCGACTGAAGCCGCCGGTGTCGCTGCGCTCTATACCTTCATCCTCGGCCGCTTCTTCTACAAGAGCCTGACCTGGAAGGGGTTGGTGAAGGCGACGCTCGACGCCTCGGTCGGTACTGCGGTGGTGATGCTGATGGTCGGTGTGTCGATGACCATGTCCTGGCTGCTGGCCAGCACCGGCTCGGCAAAGATGCTCGCCGACGCGATCATCGCCTTTTCCGACAACCCCTACGTGCTGATGATGCTGTTCAACGTGCTGCTGCTCCTGCTCGGCACCTTCCTCGACATCACGCCGGGCTTGCTGATCTTCACGCCGATCTTCCTGCCGGTGGCGATGAAGCTCGGCATCTCGCCGGTGCATTTCGGGATCATCATCACCTTCAACCTGTGCATCGGCATCGCCACGCCGCCGGTCGGTAGCACCCTGTTCGTCGTCGCGCGCGTCTCGCAGGTCTCGCTAAGCCTGCTCACCCGCCCGCTGCTGCCGATGTTCGCCTTGCAGATCATTGCGCTGTTCCTGGTGACCTACATCCCGGAACTGTCGTTGTGGTTGCCCAAACTGATTCTTGGAAAGGCCGGCTGACGCGCGCCGGCGTTCCTCTCCCGTAGTAAGGCCGCGAGCCCCCGAAATGCCCCCGATTCCGCAGGGGCAGGGGAGCGGCACGATTGAAGACTTGCCCAAGGAGATTGCCATGTCCATGTCCCGCAACCCGTTCTTCTCGCTGATCGCCAAGGAGGGCAACCGTCTCGCGTTCCTCGGCGACGCTGCGCACGTCGTCCATGTCTTTGTTCTCGAAGAGGATCTGATCCGCGTCATGCTGCTGCCGGGTGGCGATCTGCGCTTCCCGCGCACCTGGGCGATCGCGCCGGGGCAGGACGACGTTCCGGTCGAAGGGCGCGACCGGCTCGACCTCTCGGGTTTCTCCCTGCCGGCGTACGGCTTTGAAGAGAGACCGGATGAATTCGTGATCGCGACGCCGCGCGTGCGGCTGACGATCCGCCGCGAAGGCTTCCTGTGCCGCTGGGAAATGCAATCCGGTGACGGTTGGCAGGTGGTGGCCGCCGATCGCCCGACGCAGGCCTACAACTTCGGATGGTGGGACGACAAGGTCTACCACTACCTGAAGCGCGAACGCGACGAGATGTATTTCGGCATCGGCGAACGGGCCGGCGACGCCAACCGCCTGGGGCAGAGCTATCGCCTGTGCAACGTCGATCCGATGGGCTACAGCGCGCGCACGACCGATCCGCTGTACAAGCACATTCCGTTCTACCTGACCTGGAAACAGGAAAGCAAACTGGCCTTCGGCCTGTTCTACGACACGCTGTCCGACTGTACCTTCGACATGGGCAAGGAGCTGGACAACTACCACGGCCACTACCGGTATTTCAAGGCTGATCATGGCGACCTAGACTACTACTTTTTCGCTGGCGGAACGGTGGCCGAGGTCACGCGGCGCTTCACCTGGCTGACCGGCCGGCCGGCGTTTACACCCAAGTGGGGCCTCGGCTATTCCGGTTCGACGATGTCCTACACCGACGCGCCCGACGCGCAGGTGCGCATGGCCGAGTTCCTCGACGGCTGCCGCGAGCACGACATCCTCTGCGACTCGTTCCACCTGTCGTCCGGCTACACCTCGATCGGGCCGAAGCGCTACGTGTTCAACTGGAACCGCGAGAAGTTTCCCGACCCGGCCGGGTTCGTGCAGAGCTACCTGGACAACGGCGTGAAGCTGTGTCCCAACATCAAGCCCTGCCTGCTGCACGACCATCCGCGTTTTGCCGAAGCCGAGGCAGCCGGCCTGTTCATCAAGGACCCCGACGGCAGCCCGACGCGCGTCCAGTTCTGGGACGAGACCGGGGCCTACCTCGACTTCACCAACCCGGCGACTTACGCCTGGTGGAAGGCGCGCGTGACCGATGCGCTGCTCGATTACGGCATCGCTTCGACCTGGAACGACAACAACGAATTCGAAATCTGGAGCGACAAGCCGCTGGTCGACGGCTTCGGCCAGCCGCGCCGCGCCTGCGAAGCCAAGCCGCTGCATACCCTGCTGATGATCAAGGCGTCGCGCGAGGCGCAGGCCGCCCATGCCCCGGACAAGCGCCCCTTCCTGATCTCGCGCTCCGGCGCTGCCGGCATGCAGCGTTACGTGCAGACCTGGTCGGGCGACAACTACACTTCCTGGGAAACGTTGCGCTACAACATTCGCATGGGCCTCGGTCTCGCGCTGTGCGGCGTGTCCAATACCGGCCACGACATCGGCGGCTTCTCCGGGCCGAAACCCGAGCCGGAGCTCTTCCTGCGCTGGGTGCAGCACGGCGTGTTTCTGCCGCGCTTCTCGATCCACTCGTGGAACGATGACGGCACGGCGAACGAACCGTGGATGTACCCTGAGATCACGCCCCACGTGCGCGAGCTGATCAAGTTCCGCTATCGCTTGATTCCGTACCTGTACGACCTGCTGTGGCGCTATCACGATCGCTTTGAACCGATGATGCGGCCGACCTTCCACGACTTCCCTGACGATCCGCGCTGTTTCGCGGAAAACGACGAAATGCTGATCGGCGGCAAGCTGCTCGTTGCCTCGGTCGTCGAACCCGGGCAGCGCGCGCGCGCGGTGTATCTGCCGCAAGGGGCAAACTGGTACGACTACTGGAGCGGCGAGCATTTCGCCGGCGGGCAGGAGATCGTCCTGCCGGCGCCATGGGACCGGCCGCCACTGCTGGCGCGCGAAGGCTCGATCCTGCCGCTCAACCTCGCCGAGCAACATTTCGCGCAGCCGGCTGACGAGCGCGGCTTCGCGCTGTTCCCGCACAAGGGCGAGGGCGTGGTCGAGGATACGTTCTTCGAGGATGACGGCGAAAGCCTGGCCTACCTCGGCGACGGGCGCGGCGAATGGCGGATTCGCGTGGAAGCGGGGGCCGGGGAACTGTCACTGGATCTTGCCGCATCGGGGTCCGCTGTCGTGCCCGCCGAGGGAGTGACGATTCTTCTGCCGCGACAGGAAATACGTGCTATCCGCACGGTGTCCGGGCGGGTTGTCGGCAATGCCGTCAACGGCGAATGGCGTGAGGTGCGGCTGGTTCTTTGAGTTGCGCGGACTGGGGTGGCTACACTACCCACGCCGCCCAGAGCGTCAGCGTCAGCATCGAGAGGAGCGTCGTAGCCGAAATGAGCCAGGCGACGCTCTTGCCGTCGCCGCCCATGCGCATTGCCAGGATGTAGGCCGAGGACGCGGTCGGCAGGGCGGAAAAGAGTACGACGACTTTGTAATACAGGCCGGACAGCCCGAGCCGCGAGCCGACGAAGACGGCGATTGCCGGCAGGATCAACAGCTTGACCACGCTCAGCCAGCCCGAAAACACCTTGAGTCCGGCGGTGCCTTCGAGGCGCAAGGCGGCACCTACGGCCAGCAGGCCGAGGGCGATCGAGGCGTCGGCCAGACGGCCGAGAAAGATCTGCGCCGGTTTGGGGGCAACGAAGCCCGAGAAATTCAGCGCGAAGCCGAGCGCCGTGGCCCAGATCAGGGGGTTGCGGGCAATCTCCCGCAACAGTCCGCGTTGCCCGTGTCGCGCCAGCATGCCGACGGAAACCAGATTAACCACCGGGACGGCCGCGCCGATGATGATCCCCATCGCGGCGACACCCTGTGCGCCGAAAAGCATGCTGACGACGGCCAGCCCGATGTAGGAATTGAAGCGGAAGGCGCACTGGTACATCGACGCGTAGGTCAGCGGCGGAATCCGTGTAAAAGGCTTGGGCAGCAGCCCCAGCACCATGCCGCAGGCGATGACGGCGAATGCCGTGCCGACGAGCGGCAAGGCGGCGGCGAGATCGATGTGCGTCTTGACCAGCGCGTTGACCAGCAGGGCCGGAAAGAGGATGAAATAGACCAGTTTTTCGACACCGCTCCAGAAATGATCGCCGAGATGCATCCAGCGCCGGATGGCCGCGCCGAGCAGGATGAGGGAAAAGTCGGGGAGCAGCAGGAGTGCGGTATTCATGGCGGGATGGTAACGGGTTCGTCCGGCGTCCGGTCGCTACGGGCGAAAAAATGCCGGGCAGAAGCCCGGCAAACAGGAGGAGTCCTGGAATTACTTGATTACGCCGCCGGACTTGAGGATGGCTTTCAGTTTTTCCATCGTCGCCGCATCGGGCGGTGTTGCCGGGGCGAGCACGGCGGTCGAAATGTCGAGACCAGCGAGGCGGATCGCTTCCTTGATGCAACCGGTGAACGGCGCGTCGATCGCGTACATCCGCGACAGGAGGGCCAGGCGGGTGAGCAAGGCCTGCGCCGTGGCGAAGTCCTTCTCGAGGAAGGCCTTGTAGATGCCGCAGGTGACGTCCGGCGCGAAGTTCGAGGTGGCCGGAATGACGCCATCGCCGCCGATCATCAGCGTGTCGAGCATGTATTCGTCGAAGCCGCTGAAGATCATGAAGTCGGGACGCGCCCCCTTGACTTCGAAGACCAGGCGGCGGATGTGGCTCATGCAGTCCACGGTGTCCTTGATGCCGACGATGTTCGGGCAATCCTTGGCCAGACGGGCGACGACTTCGACCGGGAGATCCTGCCCGGTGAGGATCGGGAAGTTGTAGAGCAGCACCGGCAGCGGCGAATTCTCGGCGATCTGCCGGTAGTGCTGGTAGATGCGCTCGTCACTGAGCTTGGCGTAGTAGGGATTGACCACCATCACGGCGTCGGCGCCGATGCTGCCGGCGTGCTGGCTCAGGTCGATGACTTCCTGCGTCGAGCACGACGCGGTTCCGATGATCACCGGCTTCTTTCCGGCAACGCGCGTGACGCAGAACTCGGCGATGGCCTTGCGGCTTTCGTGCGCCAAGGTGGCGAACTCGCCGGCGCTGCCGAGGAACAGGAAACCATTGACGTCCGAAGCGAGCAGCCGGTCGATCAGCCGCCCCATGCCCAGCGGATCGAACTGCGATTGAGCGTTGAAGATCGTGGGTACCGGCGGGATGACCCCTTTGAGCAGTAACGACATGATTTGCCTTTCTTGGAAAATTCCATGTATGGAAATACAATACCGAATATGGAAATAGTTTAGCGGGGCGATTTTTCGCTGACAAGAGATGAATGCACCGAAAGAGCAAAAATCCGTGGCGCCAGCCCTGACCAAGGGCTTCGCCATTCTCGACCTGATCGCCCGGGAGCCGGGGCTGGGCTTCGCGGCGATTCGCGACAGGCTGGGACTGCCGAACAGCAGTTGCCATCACCTGATCACCACGCTTTGCCAGCTCGGTGCGCTGGTGCAGCGCGCGGATCGCGGCTACGTGCTGGGCCTGCGTTTGTTCGAACTCGGGGCGATGGCCGCCAACCAGCGGCAATTGCACGACCTGGCGCTGCCGACGCTCAGGAAACTGGCGCAGGACATCCAGCTCACCTGCCACCTGGGGGTGATGGAGGGGGCGGAAGCGGTGTATCTGCTCAAGGTCGAAGGCAGCCGCGAGATCCGCGTCAATACCTGGGTCGGCAAACGTCTGTCGCTGCACAGCTCGTCACTCGGCAAGGTGCTGCTGGCCGGACTGTCGGAGGACGAACTGCAAACCATCATCGCGCAGGTGTCGTGGGAGGCGAAGACGCCGCGCTCGATCGTCGATCCCGTCGAGTTTTGCCGGCAGCTGCAGGTCGTCCGCGAACGCGGCTGGGCGCTCGACGATGAGGAGGATCTGGCCAACATCCGTTGCGTGGCTGCGCCGGTACGCGACATGCGAGGGCACGTTGTCGCGGCGATCAGCGCCGTCGGCACCGTTCTCGACATCACTCCCGAGCGGATCGGCGAACTGGCCGCCACGCTATGCGCGACGGCGCGGGAAATTTCGCAACATCTCGGCCACTCACTGTGCGACGGCTGATCCGTCCCGGGCGACTGGCAGACTGAATGGCGAAGGTCGAGGGCTAAACCTTGTAGGCCTTGAGCGCGTCCTCGATCTCCCGGCTCATGTCGCTCATCCGCTGTACCGCCTCGGCGGTGCTGGCCGTGGCGGCGGTGTTGCGTTCGGTCATCTGGGCGATCTGCTCGATGCGTTGCGAAATCGCCGCGCTGGCGGCGCTTTGCTCGCGAACCGCCTCGGAGATTTCTTCGACGCTGGCCACCACGCTGCCCGAACCGTCCTTGATCTCCTGAATCGCGCTGCCGGCGGTCTTGGCATTCTCGACGCCGGATTCCACCTCGCCGACGGCGGCAGCCATGCTGCTCACCGCCAGGCGGGCGCTGCCCTGCATCTGTCCAAGCAGGGCCGAGATGTCCTGCGTCGATTTGGCAGTGCGTTCGGCGAGCTTGCGCACCTCGTCGGCAACGACGGCGAAGCCGCGTCCCTGTTCGCCGGCGCGCGCCGCCTCGATGGCCGCATTGAGCGCGAGCAGGTTGGTCTGCTCGGCGATTTCCTTGATGATGTTGGCGACCGAGGAAATGCGTTCGCTGTCGTCGCGCAGCGCGTCGATGCGTGTGGACGCCTCGCGCACCGAGCCGGAAATGGTCTGGATGCCCTGGACGGTGGCGAAGATGATCCCGGTCCCCTGATCGGCCTTGTCGCGCGCCTCCTGCGTGTGCCGGCTGGCATCGTGCGCCTGGTTGGCCACCATGGCGATGCTGACGGTGAGTTGCTCGACGGCGGCCGCCATGCTGGCCGACGCATCGCCCTGGGCGTGCGAGTTCTCGGCGATCTCGCGCGCGCTGCGGCTGACCCCGGCGGTGATTTCGCTCATGCGCGCGGACGCCGCCTGGATCTCGCCGAAACTGGCGCGCAGGCGGGCGACGAGTTCGTTGTACGCCAGGAGGGTCTGGCCGATCTCGTCGTGGGAACGTACGGCAATCGATTCGGTGAAGTCGAGCGCGTTGGCGGTGCGGGTGATGGCACGCTGCATTTCCCGCAGCGGATTGGCGATCGAGCGCCCGAGCAGGAACCCCATCACGCCGATGATCAGCACGCCGGCGACCGCGGCCGACACGGTGATTGCGAGGGTCCGGGAAAAAACCGCTTCGGCCGACGCTGTTTCGCTGTTGACCTTCGCGGTGGTCAGGCGGACCAGTTCGTCGAGGGCTTTGGCGACGGCATGGTGCAACGGGGCGATGTCGCTCTGGATCATCATCATGGCCATTTCGTTGCTGTTCGCCGCCAGTTCGTTTATGCCTTTCACGCGGGTGATGAACGAGCCGAAACGCAGCTTGAGTTCATGGAGCGCGGCCTTTTCCTCCTCCGAGCTGGTGCGTTCCGTGTAATCCTTGACCTGCGTCAGCAGCGCCTGGTAAGCGGCTTCCATCTGCCGTTCGAGCTCCGCGCCCGCGGCCGCGTCGCTGGTGCCGGCGCGGCCATAGAGGAGCGGAATCGACGCCAGGTAGGTACTGCGCATTTCGCTGACGAGCAGCAGGGCGGGGACGGAGTCGCCGGCAATCTCGGTCATGTTGGTGTTTTGCTGTTTCAGCCCGAACAGGCCGAAGCCGGACACGGTGGCGCTGGTGAGCATGGCCAGCCCGACGAGCGCGGCGATTTTCCTCCTGATCAACACGATGCTAGTCCTCGCGGTAAGGTTCTAGGCGGACTTGCCCGCGCTCGCGCCAGGCGGCGCGCGGGTGCCACGCCGGTCAATTGTCCTGCAGCAGCGTCAGTTCCTCGTTAACGTGGCGCAGGCGGATCGACAGCAGGCGCGCCAGCTTGGTCATCAGCACCAGCGCAATCCGCTTGTGCTCGTCGGCGAGATAGTTGAACTTTTCCAGCGACAGGATGTACATGTCGCAGTCGCGGATGGCGATTGCGTCGTTGCTGCGCTGGCGGTTGTCGAGGAAGGCCTGTCCGCCGAGGAAATCGCCACGTCCATAGGTGGCGATGTGTTTCATCGCGCCGCCCTGGCCGACGGAGCCGACGATTTTCACCTCGCCCTTGCGGATGAGGTAGAGGTCGTTACTCGGGTCGCCGCAGGAAAAGATCGTTTCGCCGGCCTTGAACGAGCGTTTTTCCAGGCAGGCTTCGAGATCGACCAGCGTGTCGGGCTTGCTGCCCTTGAACAGCTCGATCTCGTGCAGTTCGAGCGGCGGCTGTTCATCGGCGTCGGGCCGTTTGCTGTCGCCGAGAAGCCGGGCCTCGACCCACTCGATCGCGGCCTCGAGCGTCGGCAGATAGATGACATGCTCGTCGTCCGCGCGCAGACCGGACAGTTCGAGGAATTCGCGCAGGTCGCGTCCGCTGGGCAGCCGTTCGCGCACGTTGGAAAGCAGCAGCGGGACGTTGCGTTCGGAAAGCGCATCACGCACCAGGTTGAGCATGTGTGCGGCGGTGACGTCGACCGACTGTACGCGCTGCAGGTCGAGGATCAGATACTCCGTCGTGGCCAGTTCCGGTTCGAGCGTGCGGTAGAGTTGCTGCGCGGTGCCGAAGAACAGGCTGCCCTGGAGTTCGAAGATGATCGCCGACTGGCCTTTCTTTTCCAGGAGGCGCATTTCGTTCTCGGGCCGGTACCAGGCCGACGAGCGCTCCCCGACGAAGCTCTTGCGCCGGACCACGGTGCCGCCGACCTGCTCGCGCAGGAAGAGCATGATCGAGAGGATCACGCCGGTGGCCGAAGCGGCGATCAGGCCGACGGTCAGGGCGACGCCGACCACCGCAAGCACCACAACGAAATCGATGGCTGTTGACTTGGACTCGAGGAAGCGCAGCGGGTCCGTGTCGATCATGCGCAGGCCGATGACGATCAGCACGCCGGAGAGCGTCGCGACCGGTGTCCAGGCGATGAACGATCCAAGCGCGAGGGCGGCGACCACCGAGGTCAGCCCTTCGATGACACCGGAAATCCGGGTTTTCGCGCCGCTGGAATAGTTGACCATCGTCGCGCCCATCTGCCCGGCGCCCGGCATGCCGCCGACGATCGACGCGGTCATGTTGGCCAGGCCCTGCGCCGCGAGTTCGCGGTCCGAATCATGCCGCGAGCGCGTCAGCCGGTCGAGCACCACGCAGGTCTTCAGCGTGTCGATGGAGAGCAGCACGGCCAGGGTCAGCGCGCTGGTGAACAGGCTGCCGACCTGCGAGAGCCTGAGTTCGCCGATCTGCTGCCAGCGGTCGGTGATCAGGGTGATGTAGCCTTCGCCCGTGGCACCCAGCGGGCCGATCACCAGCGGGTTGTTCTCGAGCGTGGCCATGCTGGGGTCGAAAAGCGCAAGTCCGGCGAAGGTAAGGGCGCCGCAAGCAATGCCGATGATCGTGCCGGGAATTTTCCTGGAGATGCGGCTGGAAAAGAGCATCGCGATGATCGTTGCCCCGCCGATGGCAACGCCGCGCCAGTCCCACAGTTCCGGCGAAAAAATGACCTTGTACCAGCGGTTGCCGTCCGCCGCGCCGACCAGTTTGGGCAGCTGGCTGCCGATGATGATCAGTCCGACGCCGGAAAGGTAGCCGCTGACGACGGGGTAGGGGATGAACTTGATGAGCCGGCCGACGCCGAGGAAGCCGATCAGGATCTGCAGGGTGCCGGTGAGGATGCCGAGCACGGTAAGCAGCAGGACGATGCTGGTCGGACTGACGCCCTGTTGAACGAGATCAATGGCGAAGGCTGAGAGCACTGCGGCGGCCGGAGCGCACGGCGCTGTGATCAGCCGGTCGGTGCCGCCGAAGGTCGGGGCGATCAGCCCGAGAGCCATCGCCCCGAGCACGCCGGCCAGCGCGCCGAAAGCCGCGTAGTGGGGGTCGATCGCGGCGTAGATGGTGACGCCGAAGGCCACGGATGCGGGCAGGGCAACCAGCATGGCGGCAAAGCCGCCCCAGAAGTCTCCCGAATGGCGCATCCAGGCGCCGGACAGTTCGCGCATGGTGTTCTCCTTGTTGTTCTGGCGTGCCCGGTACGTTTATTCCGGGTGGCTGATCAGTTGTTCGGCGGCCTCGTCGCCCGAGTCCTCGCTTGCCGGCAGCACGTCGTAGCCGATGCTGGCGACCTGGGTGTTGATCCAGCGCAGGTCGGCGATCAGGTCGAGGTGCGCCGAGCTGCTTTCCAGCGCGTTCGAGACGCCCTCGCTGAGCCGGCCGATGTGTCGGCGCGAGCTGTCGTGGCACATCGACTTGAAGTCGCGCTTGCGCTGCACCAGCACCCCGGCGGTGTCCGGCTGCCACGCCATGATCACTTCGGCGGCGAGCTGGGTATTGCCGATCAGGAAGCGGAACAGCGTGTCGAGTTCAAGCTTGCCGGCTTCCGAGAAACTTTTTCCGTCCTTGCGCATGGCTTCCGGGATGCCGACCATCGTCTTGCAGATGACGTCGCCGGCGTTTTCCAGACTCGCGGTGTAGCGCAGCAGGGCGGTGACGCGGCGCAGGTCCGTATCGTCGATGCCCTTGCGCGTCAGGTCGACCGCATAGGCGCGGACGGCCTTGAACAGGACATTCACCTTCTCCTCGAGGCGCACGATTTCCGGCGCCTTGTCGCTGTTGCCGGCGAGCAGCATGTCCAGGGTGATTTCGAGCATCGCCTGCACGGTGCCGAGAATGCGCAGCACCTCGCGGGCGAGGGCGGTGACCGGCAGCAGCCCGATCTTGCCCACGTCTTCTGACTTGCCGGGAATGTACTTCGGACCGATGTCGTCGACCGGCTTCGGCGGCTCGATGAAGAGCCGTTCGAGGAGGCGCGCCGCCGGTTTGACGAGTCCGGTGAACACCACGATCAGCGTGCAGTTGAAGAGGATGTGCAGGATCACCACGCGGAAGCTCGGCACCCCGGGGATGATCTCGTACAGGCCGTCGAGCAGACGCAGGCCGATCAGGCCGGCGAGCACGCCGGTCAGCTTGAACGCGCCGTGGCCGACGACGATGCGTCGGGCCGGGGCGGCCTGGTTCCAGGTCATGATGATCGGCGGTGCGGCGTTGCCGAGATTGATGCCGAGAATGGCGGCGAGGATCAGCGTCGGGTCGGTGGTGATCCCGGCCTGCACGAGGGAGGCCCAGAAGAGCAGGATGGCGATCGAGGAGTGGGCCAGCCAGGTCAGGATGGCGAACAGCAGCACGGCGATCAGCAGTTCGCCGCCGAGCGAGGAAACAATGACGCGGATCAGGTCGCTGGCGGCGAGCGCGCTGGAGACCTGGCTCATGAACGTCAGCGCGATAAGGATCATGGCGATCCCCAGGCAGATGCGGCCGAACTGCTTGAGGGGGGAGTCGGTGTCGCTGTAGATCGAGTGCAGCAGGTAGCCGACGAACATCAGCACCGGCCACAGCGCTTTCAGGTTCAGTGTGAGCAGGGCGGCGACAACGGCGCTGCCGGCGTCCGCGCCGAGGAGAAGAAGAAGGCCGTCGGCGACGGGGACTGCGCCGACGGCGGCCAGGCCGGACGTGAATACGGCCACGGCGATGGAACTCTGCAGGATGGTCGCGGCGCCCGCGCCGGTGAGCAGGGCGACCAGCCGGTTGTTCAGGGCGCGCGGAAGGGTGCGGCGGATCTGCGCGCCGTAGACGCGCATCACCCCGGTGCGTGCCATGCGCACGCCCCAGAGCAGCAGCGCCGCGGCGCCGAGGATCAGGGTCAGTTCGTAGGTGCCGGAGTCTTGCATGGCTGCAGGGTAGTTACTGGAGCGAGCCCAGGTCGTCGAGGACCAGCGTCGGCTGGCGCTCCAGGCCCGGGAGGTCTTCGCGGCGCGCTTCGCCGCTGAGGACCAGGATGAAGTCGATGCCGGCGTTTTCGGCCAGGCGCTTGTCGGTGGTCAGGCGGTCGCCGACCATCACCATTTCCTCGCGCCGGAAGCGCTTGAGCAGCGGCGAGAGGACGATCGTGTCGGGCTTGCCGAAGACCACTTCGGGCAGCCGTCCGGTCGCCGCTTCGTAGAGCTTGACGAAGCTGCCGGCGTCGGGAAGCGGACCGGCCGCCGACGGGCAGACGAGGTCCGGATGCGTCGAGAGGAAACGCACCTCCGGACGCTGCAGGAGCAGGCAGGAATCCGCCAGCTTCTTGTAGGTGAGTTCGGTGTCGTAGCCGAGGACAACCGCCTGGCAATCGCTACCCGAGGTGAATGCCAGTCCGGGAAGTCGCTGCTGCAGGTAGGAGCGGAAGCTGGCGTTGCCGACCGGGTAGATGCGTTGGATGTCCTGTTCGCGCAGGAAATCGACCAGCGGCAGGAGGGGCGAGAGAATTTTCTCCTGACCGACAACGATGCCGAAGCGCGCGAGCTTGCTCACGTAGTCGTCGAGGTTCTTCGACGTGTTGTTGGTCAGGAAGAAGAGCTCCCGGCGCTCCAGATTGCGCCGGATGAAGTCGATCGTGCCCTGGATGGGCGCGTCACCGAGGTAGACGGTTCCATCCAGGTCGAACACGAAGCAGGTCTTGCTGTTCGTATCCACTCAGGTCAGCCACTTCATGGGAAGGACGGACAGCTTCGGGAAGAGCAGCAGCAGGAACAGCACCAGCACTTCCATGAGCAGGAACGGCGCCATCTTGCGCACCAGATTGTTCATGGTGATGCCGCACGAGCCGCAGACGACGAACAGCACTGTGCCGACTGGCGGGGTGATGACGCCGATGCCGACGTTCAGCACGAACAGCAGGCCGAAGTGGTACGGGTCGATGCCGGCCATCTTGATCAGCGGGTAGAACACCGGCGCGAACAGCAGGATGTTCGGCGTGAGATCCATCACCATGCCGGCGGCGAACAGGAAGATCATGATCGCGATCAGCAGCAGGGTCGGCGTCTTGACCAGCGGTTCGAAGAACGAGGCCATCTGCATCGGAATCTGCGCCGAGGTGATGAACCAGCCGACCGCGGAGGCCGCGCCGACGATGAACATCACGACCGCCGTGGTACGCGCCGAGCCGGCACTGACGCGCAGCAGGTCGCGGAACGACAGTTCGCGGTAGTAGAACACCGTCACCAGGATCGCATACACGGCCGCAAAGGCGCCGCCTTCCGTCGGGGTGAACACGCCGAAGCGGATGCCGCCGAGCAGCAGGACCGGCAGCATGAATGCCGGGGTCGACTCTTTGAGGATCTTGATGGCCTCCTCGCGCGTGAAGCGGATGGTGTCGACATACCCGTCCTTGCGCACGATGAAGAACCACATGACCAGCAGGAAGAAGCCGATCAGGAGACCCGGCACCAGGCCGATCATGAACAGCTTGGTGATAGACAGCTCTACCGTTGCGCCGAGCAGGATGAAGTTGGCGGAGGGCGGGATGATCGGCCCCAGGATCGCCCCCGAGGCGATGATGCCGCCGGCGCGCGCATTGTTGTAGCCCGCCTGCTTCATCATCGGGAAGAGGATGCCGCACAACGCCGCCGCCTCGCCGACCGAGCTGCCCATCAGGCCGGCGAAGATGATGCTGGCGACGATCGTCGCGTAGCCCAAGCCGCCGCGGACGCGGCCGATCAGCAGTTGCGCCAGCAACACGACGCGCTGGGAGAGACCGCCCTTGCCCATGATTTCGCCGGCGAAGACGAAGAACGGGATGGCCATCAGCGGATAGTTGTTGACCCCGTCGACGATCGCCTGCGGGATGATCATGAAATCCCAGAAACCGGAGTAGATCATCAGGCAGATCGCCGAGAGGATCATCACCAGCGCGATCGGGATGTTCAGCAGCAGGAAGAAGAACAGCGAACCGAGGAAAATAAGCAGTTCCATGGTCACATCTCCTTCGCTTTGGCGAGGAACGCCGAAGCCGGCCGTTTGATGGTTGCTATCAATTCACGGACGCGAATGATGAAGACGGCGGTTGCCATCAGCGGCAGTGTGCCGTTTACGAAGGTCATGTTGATTCCCGTCGCCACCGTCGTGGTATCCATGGTCTGCTGGACCAGCGTGATGCCGCCGATGATCAGCACGAGGAGCGCCCCGAGGGCCAATAACTGGGCAACGATGTCGACGTTTTTGCGCGCCACGCCGTGCAGCATGCCCGTGAACATGTCGACCGAAATGTGGCGTCCGCGATAGAACGCCTCGATTGCGCCGAAGAACGTGATGTACATGAACAGGAATCGCGCCCATTCCTCGCTCGGCGCGAAGCTCGCGCGGAAGACGTAACGCAGGATCGCGTTATAGAAAACCAGGCCGATCATTCCCAGGAACACCGCAGCGCAGAAGCCCTGGAAGGCGACTTCTCCCGCACTTTCTTTTGCTTGCTCTTTTTCAGGCATGAGTTCGCTCATCTCGCCCTCCCACTATCCCAATAAACATCAAAGACTCCCAATGACCTTGCATTCATCAACATGGAAAACGAAAAAAGCCGAGGCACAGGGCGCCGGCGGTTGCCGGAGCAGCGAATGGGTCGGCTTGAAGGCCGGCCCGGTATGATCCGGGCCGGCGAGGAACGATTACTTGTACTGCTTCACGCTTTCGAGGATTTCCTTGGCGTTCGGCACGGTCTTGTAGAACAGCTGCCAGGTGTCCTGGCCAGCCTTGACCAGCGCCGCCTTCATTTCAGGAGACGGTTCGGCGATGGTGCCGCCGCCCTTCTTGATTTCCTCGATGGCCTTCTTCTCGCTTTCGGCCGCCATCTTCCAGACGTCTTCGGCGGAGCGCTTGGCGGCGTCTTCGAAGATCTTCTTGTCTTCCGGCGGCAGCTTGTTATAGAAGTCGTTGTTGATGTACAGCGAGTGGATGACCAGCAGGTGGCCGGACAGCGTGATGTTCGGGGCAATCTCGTACATCTTCAGCGCGACGATGTCGGAGAAGGGGCTGTCGCCGCCGTCGATGGTGCCCTGGTCGAGAGCCGATGGCACTTCCGCGAACGGCATCGGCTGGCCGCTCTGGCCGAGGTTCTTGGCGAACTCGATGTACAGCGGGATGTTCGGCACGCGCATGCGCAGACCCTTCAGGTCGCTCACGTTCTTGATCGGCTTCTTGGTGTAGAAGTGGCGGAAGCCGAGCGGGAAGGCGTTGAGCGTCGTGAGACCGGATTTCTCCGAGAAGCCCTGGTTGATCAGCTTGAAGGTCTCGCCGTTCATCGCGCGGTGGGCGTGCTCCAGGTTGTCGTAGAGCATCGGCGCTTCGAGCATGGCCATCGCCGGCCAGATCGATCCAGTCTGCGTGCCGGTGGCGCACATCTGGATGATGCCCTTGCGAGTCTGGGCGATGTAGGCGTCTTCCTTGCCGAGCTGGCTGTTCGGGAACACCTGTACGTCGTACTTGCCCTTGGTGGCTTCCATGACGTACTTGGCGAACAGCTTCATGCCGACGGTTTCCGGCTCGCCGTCCGGCTTCATGCCGGCGATCTTGACCACGATCTTGTCGGCGGCGTAGGTGGGCAGGGTTGCCGTACCGAGCATCGCCAGGGCGGAAAGAAGAAGAACTCTGCGCTTCATTGTGACCTCCACATTGTTGGAATAAAAACGGGTGCTGCTCCTGCGAAAATCGTCTGTTTCCTGAACTTCTCTTGCCTCAAATTGCCGTGGCCAGGCGTTCCCGGGCCGTTTCCAGTTCCGCGGCCTGGCGTTGCCCGTCCCAGTTGCACTCGGACGCCATCAGTTCGACCACGCGGGGAAGGGCGCTCAGTGCCGCCGCCTTGTCCAGCAAGGCCAGCGGGATGCGTCGGGTCAGCACGTCGCAGGCGCGCTCGGCGAACTCGTGGCGTGCCGCATGAACGACTTCGGCCTCGATGTACGGATGATCCGGATGCAGGCGGGCGCCCAGCCCTTCGTTGAGCAACCGGGCCACACCCATCGCCTGATCGCCGAACGCATGCTGCAGGTGTTCGGCGATGTCGGCGGCGAGGCCGTAGTCCTTCTGTAGCACGCTGCTGATTTCGGGGGTGTAGTTCGCCGCGCCGACCAGGCGGAGGTCGCGCGTCCGGCAGGGGGAAGAGGGGTTCAGCCTGCCGGTCTCGATCGCCTGGTCGACGGCTTCCTCGGCCATCTTGCGGTAGGACGTCCATTTGCCGCCGGCCATCGATACCAGGCCCGATGGGCTGACCAGAATCAGGTGTTCGCGAACCTGCTGCGCCGTGCTGGCATTCTCGTCAAACTGCACGAGCGGCCGCAGGCCGGACCAGACGGAGAGGACGTCGGCGCGCGTGGCGGACAGGTCGAAGTACTTGTTTACGTGACGCAGCACGTAAGCGATTTCTTCCTCTTTCACCTGCGGATGGTCAACAATCGCCGCCGGGTTGTCGGTCGTTCCGACCAGCGCATGGCCTTGCCAGGGGAGGACGAACAGCACGCGACCATCCTCGGTCTTCGGGATCAGCAGGCCGGTGTCCGGCGGAACGAAGCGGGAGGAAAGAATGATGTGGATTCCCGAGGCCGCCTTGAGCAGCGGCTTTGCCGTCGTGTCATCCATCTGCCGGATGCTGTCCACGAACGGACCGGCCGCGTTGATGACCGAGCGGGCACGGACCGTAAACTCCTCGCCGCTGATGGCATCGCGAACCTTTGCGCCGCAAAGCTTGCCGCCGTCCTTTTCCAGCGCGGTCACTTCGACGTGCGGGGCGATCGTGGCGCCGTGTTGCCGGGCCGTCAGGGCGAGCGTCACGGCCATGCGCGCATCGTTGAACTGTCCGTCGTAGTAAACGACGCCGGCCTTGAGCCCTTCGCGCTTGAGCATCGGGAAGCGGCGGAGCGCCTCGTTCCTCCCGACCAGGTAGCTTCTGCCCAGCCCGCGCTTGCCGGCGAGGAGGTCGTACATGACCAGTCCGGCGTACACGTAGGGCACTTCCAGCCAGTTGTAGAGCGGAGTGACCAGGGGCAGGGCGTTGGCCAGGTGCGGTGCGTTCTGGAGGAAGATGCCGCGTTCCTGCAACGCCTCCTTGACGAGGTGGTACTGGGCCCGGTCGAGTTTCTTGACCGCGGCTTCGAGGTAGCGGACGCCGCCATGAACGAGCTTGGTGCTCTTGCTGCTGGTGCCCTCGGCAATGTCCTGCTTGTCGACGAGGGCGACTTTCAGCCCGCGGCTTGCTGCATCGACGGCAATGCCGCAACCGGTCGCGCCTGCGCCAATGATCAGTAGATCGTAAAGCTCCTCGCGCACGAGAGAGTCCATGACTTCGCTTCTTTTCATCCCGCCCTGCCTTGTTCTTGTTGGCTCGTATACGTTTTGTGGTTTTTTCGTATACAAATTATGTTGTTCTAAAACGAACGTTACGGTTTTGTTACAACGCTGTCAACCGAAAATTTGCGTTCGAATTGATGATTTTTTGTCGGGGTTCGCGACTTGTTATTTATGTTAGGACATTGGCGTTATTCCGCCACGTTGAGGGTGATTTCGGGATGTGACAGGAGCGGGGGTGGCGCGGGTTCGGTCTTTTTAACAACCTGCGCGTTTTTTTCGTTAACGAACTGTTTGGGCTCGCCTCCTCGATGCTTTCGGGAGTGATTCCAGAGGAGAGGGGCTTCGCCAAAACCTGGCGATTCCGTGAAGTGCTTGACGTATCTTTTTTAACGTGATACATATTACCTATGGAATCAGGACTTGCTCTTCCCCGCACGACCTTTCAACGCCAGGTGCTCGATCGGCTGGGGCTGGATATCTGCTCGGGCCGCTACGCGCCGGGGCAGATTCTTCCCTCCGAGAACGAGTTGTGCGAACGCTTCGCCTTCAGCCGCATCGTGATCCGCGAGGCGGTAAAGTCGCTGGCGGCAAAGGGAATGCTCGAAGTGCGCCGCAAGGTGGGGACCCTCGTTCTCGAGCCTGCCGAGTGGAATCTGTTCGACCCGGACATCATTACCTGGCGAAGCCGGACCCTCAGCGTTGATCGCCAGATGTCGCGCGACCTGATGGAGCTGCGCCGCATCGTCGAGCCGGCGGCGGCACGCCTCGCGGCGGTGCGCGCCGGGGATGACGATCGCGGGGCAATCCGGGCGGCGTTCGAAGCCATGCGACGGGCGGTTGCCGGTGAAGGCGATTACGTCGCCGCCGACCTGGCCTTCCACGCGGCGATTCTCGACGCCTGCGGCAACCAGTTCGTCCAGCAGATGCAGAACGCCGTGTCGGCGATCCTGCGCACCGGGTTCGAGATCATTTCGCAGAAGCCGGGCGGTCCCGCGTATTCATTGCCGATGCATGAGGACTTGTGTCGGGCGATCGAGGACGGCGACGCCGATGCGGCGGAACGCGCTGTCCTGTCGCTGATAAAACAGGCGGAGGAGGACCTCGATGGCCGTCTCAAAAGTGAAGAGTGAAGAACCGTGCGGCGACACCCGAACGTGTGCCGCAACCAACTGATTCAAGGAGAAATCATGGCAGGGCTGTTTGATTTGACGGGGCGCACGGCGCTGATTACCGGTTCGGTGCGCGGCATCGGTTTTTCGCTGGCGGAAGGGCTTTGTGCGGCGGGGGCGACAGTCGTCGTCAATGGCCGCAAGCAGGCGGCTGTCGATGAGGCGGTAGGCAAGCTGCAGGCCAAAGGCTACAAGGCGCGCGGCGCGGCATTCGACGTGGCCGACGAAGCGGCGGTGGTCGCAGCGTTCGATGCGTTCGACAAGAGTGGCGTCGAGATCGACATCCTGATCAACAACGCCGGCATCCAGTTCCGCAAGCCGATGGTCGAACTGGAACTGGCGGACTGGCAGCGCGTGCTCGACACCAACCTGACCGCCGCCTTCATTGTCGGTCGCGAAGCCGCCAAGCGAATGATCGCGCGCGGGCGGGGAGGCAAGATCATCAACATTGCCTCGTTGGTCAGCGAAGCCGCGCGCGCCACGGTGGCGCCCTACACCGCGGCCAAGGGCGGCATCAAGATGCTGACGCGCTCGATGGCCGCCGAATGGGCCAAGTTCAACATCCAGGCCAACTCGATCGGCCCCGGCTATATCCTCACCGAAATGAACACCGCGCTGATCGAGAACCCCGAATTCGACGCCTGGGTCAAATCGAGCAATCCGGCGGGCCGTTGGGGCAGGCCGGACGAACTCGCCGGCACGGCGGTCTATCTGGCCTCCGACGCCTCGAATTACGTCAATGGGCAAATCATCTACGTCGACGGCGGCTGGCTGTCCGTCCTCTAGCCGCCCGATTCATTCAGGAGCAAATCATGGAAACAAAAGCCTGCGTCCTTCATTCGGAAAAGGACTTGCGGATCGAAAACGTGCCGGTCGCCGAGATGGGCGACGATCAGGTGCTGGTCAAGATCGGTGCCGGTGGCATCTGCGGCTCTGACCTGCACTACTATCTCCATGGCGGTTTCGGCGTCGTGCGCGTCAAAGAGCCGATCGTTCTCGGGCACGAAGTGGCCGGGACCGTCGAAGCTGTCGGCGCCAGGGTCACCAAGGTCAAGCCCGGTGACCGCATCGCGCTGAATCCCAGCCGTCCCTGCGGCAAGTGCAAGTTCTGCCAGGCCGGCGAGCAGCAGCATTGCCTCGACATGTGGTTCTACGGCAGCGCGATGCGCATCCCGCACAGCCAGGGGGCGTTCCGCGAGCGCATCGTCGTCGGCGAATTCCAGTGCGAGCCGGTCGGCGACGCGGTGTCGCTGGGCGAGGCCGCTTGTTGCGAACCGCTGTCCGTAGCGCTGCACGCCGTGCAACAGGCCGGTTCGCTGACCGGCAAGCGCGTTCTCGTCACCGGTTCCGGTCCGATCGGCGCCCTGGTCGTGGCAGCCGCCCGCTATGCCGGCGCGCTGGAAGTCGTCGCCACCGACCTGCATGACGCCGCACTGAAAAAGGCGACGGAGATGGGTGCGACGCGCACGGTCAATGTGTCGCAGGCGCCGGGGCTGGCAGCCGAAGAATTCACGGCCGACAAGGGTTACTTCGACGTCGCCATCGAGTGCACCGGCGTCGGCGCGGTCATCAAGGATGTCCTGCCGGTGCTGCGTCCGCGCGGTACGCTGATCCAGGTCGGCGTCACCGGCGAAGTGGCGATTCCGATCAATGCCATCGTCGGCAAGGAAATTCGAATCCACGGCGCGTTCCGCTTCCATCAGGAATACGCGTTGGCCGCCCGGCTGATCAAGGAAGGCCGGATCAACGTCAAGCCGATCATCACCGCCACGCTGCCGATCGAGCGCGCCGTCGAAGCTTTTGACATGGCATCGGATCGCAAGGCGCACATGAAGGTACAGCTGACGTTCTGATCGTCGAAGGGAATTCCATTGACCACACTGATTACTGACGTCAAGGTCATCCTCACCGCCCCGGAAGGCATCAACCTGGTGGTGGTGAAGGTGGAAACCAACCAGCCGGGCCTCTATGGCCTCGGTTGCGCCACCTTTGCTTATCGCCACGTGGCGGTGAAATGCCTCGTCGAGGAATACCTCAAGCCGCTGCTGGTCGGCCGCGATGCCGAAGCCATCGAGGAAATCTGGCAGCTGATGCACCAGAACGCTTACTGGCGCAACGGCCCGATCGAAAATAACGCCATCTCCGGCGTCGACATGGCGTTGTGGGACATCAAGGGCAAGCTCGCCAACATGCCGCTGTACCAGCTGTTCGGCGGCAAGGTGCGCGCCGGCGTACCGATCTACCGTCATGCAGACGGCAAGGATCTGGATGAGTTGTGCGACAACATCGAGAAGTACCGCGCGCAGGGCATCACCCATATCCGTTGCCAGAGCGGCGGCTACGGGGGCGGCGGTTACGGCAAGGCGCCCGCGACGGCGCCGGTCGGATCGCTCGACGGCATCTATCTCGACAGCCGCAAGTACATGCGCGAAACGCTCAAGCTGTTCGAAGGCATTCGTAGTCGTGTCGGCTGGGACGTGCAGCTCTGCCACGACGTGCATGAGCGCCTGAAGCCGATCGAAGCGATCAGGTTCGCGCAGGAAATGGAGCCGTTCGACCTGTTCTTCCTCGAGGACGCAATTCCGCTGGAGGAGGGCGAGTGGCTCAAGGAACTGCGCGCCAAGACCAGCATCCCGCTGGCGCAGGGCGAACTGTTCAACCACCCCTACGAGTGGAAGAAGATCATCGCCGAGCACCTGATCGACTACATCCGCGTGCATCTCAGCCAGGTCGGCGGCATCACTCCGGGCCGCAAGCTGCAACTGTTCGCCGAGCAGTACGGCGTGCGCACCGCCTGGCACGGTCCGGGCGACATGTCGCCGATGGCGCATGCGGCGAACATCCACATCGATCTCGCCGCGCGCAATTTCGGTGTGCAGGAATGGTCAGGCACCGAGCCGCCGAATTTTGTTCTTCACGAACTGAAAGGCCCGCGCGAGGCGCTACTCGATGTGTTCCCCGGCCTGCCGGAGTTCCGCGACGGCTACGTCTACGCCAACGACAAGCCGGGGCTGGGCGTCGATATCAACGAAACGGAAGCTGCGAAGTATCCGTGCGAGAAGACCGTCACCACGTGGACGCAGACACGACTGGTCGACGGCACCTTGCAGACGCCCTGAGTTTTTTGCTGTTTTTTTACAAGGAGGAGTCACAGATGAAAGCATTTGCATTGAAGAAGCTGTTGGTGGTGGGTGCGTTGGGCATGTTGTCGGCGGGCGGTGCGTTGGCGGCGGTGACGGGCAAGGTGGGTCATGCGATGCCGGACAGCC
>Ga0302250_1000561_pt1 | contig 35204 bp, 42 predicted proteins | sample AAG_RA_Asp_MG_FD_193536 | JGI IMG/M metagenome (GOLD analysis project Ga0302250, IMG submission 193536) | Enriched activated sludge microbial communities from anaerobic digester in WTTP, New Holstein, Wisconsin, United States - AAG_RA_Asp | ecosystem: Engineered > Bioreactor > Anaerobic >...
ATGACTTTTTGTTGTTTTGTGGTTATTTTTTGCATAATCGTATCATTTAATTAACCTAATCATATCATAATGATACGATTATAGCAAGTAACCGGCAAATTAGTTGGGCTCTTAATGTGTGTGTATACACTCATTTCCGCACTTTTTCGTAGGCGTGGAATTTCTTTTTGTTCATTATTTTATTGCTTAATGCTAATGCAACAGCAATTTAGATTCGGTTGCGAAACAAAGCAAGTCCGAAAAGCCAGAGTTATCCACTTAGGCGGGGAACGGAGGCAATAACGCAAAAACTGCTATTTCTGGCGATTAAACGGAGCGGAGCGGTGGCTAATTTAAGATAAACTATCGCTTCTATTTTATCCAAAAAAACGTAACAAGAAATTATAGAATTTACGTTCTTTTATAGAAATATGCTTATTCAGCATAATACTTTCGTCATCGTTCCAACCTCCGTCAAACTCTAATACCCATCTTTTTCTTATAAAGTTAGTATTCACCCCGCTTAACATAAGTTCAAATTCATATTTGCCAGGCTCAATGACATTAGGAATTTCACCTTTGCTGACTTTATTAGGCTGAACTGCAGTATCAAGAAGCAGGATTGTGTATTTACTATTTATTGGTCTAAAACTCCCAAAATCACAGTGCCTAAAAAATCTCCTGGGTATGCTTCTTTTTTTTCCTTCAAAATGACTCCACTTCAAATTCATAGGAAGGAACGCTTTTTTGACCTTCTTCTCACCATTTTCATCAATAGTCCAAAAATTTGAGATGATAATCTCAGCATCATCAGCTGAGTTACCTTTAATATGAGAAACCCTTATCCTAATATAAACACAATTTGATACAAACTCTCTTGTGGCAGAGTTAGTCAGTTCAATCTGATGACAATCGGGCGAAGTAGTGTTAATAAACATTGAAACTTTGGCTTTCCTGTTCTTATATCTATCATAGAAAAAGGTTGAAAGTGCCACTGCACCCAAAAAAATAGTACCTATAGCAGTCCAAGCGTCTGTATTGATAGTTTTTACATAAGAATTATTCTGAAAGAAAGCAAAGACAACCCAGCCCATTTCAATGATAAGGACTAACGCAATAAGTTTAGTAATAAAATTTTTAATCATATGCCTACCAAAAAACGGGGAATAAATCCCCGAATTTTGTATTTAGTAAATCACAAATTTTTGCGGTTCCCCGAACTAATGTTCAGGGCCGTTAACCTATCGTTAACGGAGTCCTTTAAGAGTCTATCGGTGTGTATACTTGCACACCTAGGGATTATATAGCTCCCATGGGCATTGCTGTTCCTTTGAATAAATCCAAAGGTCGACCAGCGGATAGAATCTACATTCCACAACGCTAGGTTTGACCCTATGCGTCTTTGTGTGAAATGCTCTCAGATTCTACCAAATTCTCCCTAGAAAGGAGGTGTTTTACGGCATTTACGAAATGGCTTAAATCCGCAAAAAATTGGACCTTCCAACTGCAATTACTATGCAAAAATTAAGTCGTATTTTTATATTTTGATTCTACTGCATTATACGAAAATTTCAATACAAAATCAATTACAGTTTTCTGTATCTTGTTCCCCTGCCCATCCCAATCCTTTCCGCTCTTTTCAGTTTAATCAATCTATTTAGAGCCTGGACTACCGTAGGTTTGACTATTTTGGTTTTATCAATAATGTCAGAAGGTGTTGCTTCGGCTACTGTCTGTAGATAATTCCAAATTTCCAATTGCTTTGGAGAAAGCAGCTTTTCAATATCTTCGCTTTCTAAAAGTTTTATCGCTAATTCTGATTGTTTTAGTAAAATTTTCAAGAAATAGTTAAGCCAGAAAGAAATATCTTCTGTTTCCCCTCCAAAATTTTTTTGACTTCTGCGAAGAGCGATATAATAATCATTTTTATTATCTTCAATGAGTTTTTCGTGAGAAACATAAGGCATATACAAATAGCCTCCCTTGAGCAACAAGAGGTTGGTTAAAACTCGTGAAAGCCTGCCATTTCCATCCTGAAACGGGTGGATCTTTAAAAATTCCACCAAAAAATTACCAATGATAAGAAGAGGGTGATATTTTTTGTCCTTTATGGCATCTTCCGTCCAATTCATTAATTCCTGCATTTCTTTTGGTGTGAGAAAGGCTTTGGTTGGTTCAAATACCACGCCGACACTTTTTCCGCTAGCATCAAACATTTCCACCACGTTTTCAGTTTTCTTATATTCTCCTCTGTGCCTCTCATCTTTCTGGACATATTTAAGAAGTTCGTTGTGAAAATGTTTAATGGTGCTTTCGTTGAATTTTATTGTTTTCCAAGCATCAAAAACGTTTTGAAGTAACTCATAGTATCCTTTTACTTCCTGTGAATCCCTGTCGGTAAATTTTTTAGTTTTCACACCTTGCATCAATCTCTCTATTTCTTCATCGCTCAAATTAGCTCCTTCTATACGAGTAGAAGCACCAGTGGAAGTAACCAAAACAGAACGCTTTAAGCGTCCCAAGGCTTGAGGGCTGATTGCTAATCCCCCAATCCAATGACCTTTTATTTCATCGATTTTAGCTATTTTTGATAGAATTTCAGCTGTTATGCTGGATAATCTTTTATCAAATTTGCCGGATTTAGTCATAACTTTACGTATATAGTTAACTATATACGATTATATACGATTATATTTTTGTTGTCAACTCTCTAAAAAAAGCGAAAAAAGCTGAAAATAACATGCAAAAAGTACCCTACTACAGCCAGAAACCATAGAAACAGTATCGCCAGCAATATTCTAATTATTATTTTTCTTGCCCTGCTTTGTTTGTGGTCAATTCTGTACTTATCCCTATTCTTTCTGTATGAAACTATGTTTTTAATAGAAAAATAGATAATGAAAAGAAGATTCGCAAGCGGCCAATAGAAAAGATTAAAAGATACTATGGTCTTAGCGGCGTAACCCGTAAAATATACGGAAGAAATTATATTCAAAATTATAGAAACGAATATCCAATTAGCAAATCTCACTCCCACATAAATTAAAATTGTGTCCGCAATAAGCAAAAACAACATTCCTATAGTTATTAGGGAATTGGCGAGAAATTTCCCAAGACCTATATCATCAAACATATTTTTGTTTTGTATATATAATTTTTATTTTTCTTCTTCAAACCATTTTCCTCCGACAACCGCTCCTTTTTCTTTCGCTTTTCGGAAAGCCTCTTTCAGCTCTTCTTCTGTATTAGCCTTGCCCTTTTTCATCGCCTGGCAGATTGGGCAATCGTCAAATTCAAAATCTTCTTCGTTTTTATGTGCCATATTATTTTGCTTATCGATTAACTCTTTCCCCAGAATAACAAAGGAAAAATAAAAAAGCAAAAAGACTAATTCCCCAGAAACCAACAAAAAAAACGCCTTGTTTCAGGCATTCATTTTTTCCTTTATTTAAAGCAAAATAATTTTTACATATTCCCTATTTGGGAGGTGATTCTCGACAAATTTTAAAATTTTATAAAATTTGTTTTATTATTTTTTAACTTTCAACAACTTTCTAAAATATGGCCAGAAATCTTTTTCAAATTCTTCACAATTCAATGCTGGCCTGTTAATACATACCTTGAATCTTAGAGGATTTCCTTCCAGTCTCAAAAAGGCAAACTTCTCAATACATTTATTCTTCATATGGCAACCCTTGCACCAGAAGTCCAAATAATATGATTCGATATCCTTAAATTCAACGACATAGTCTTTTTTTCTATAAATAATCCTCAAATTTGACCCCGGAAGTTTTATTACTCTCTTTTCTTCTTTGAATTTATTGTTTTTTAAAAAATTTACTATATATTCCCCAGCCTCCTCAAAATAACGCCAATCTGGAACCAATTTTAGTGGTATCTTATTTGCTTCACAAAAATAAAGAATCTGTTCTAATTTCTGATTTTTATCATTTGAAACAACTGTGTTTATCGATATGTTTCGGATGAGACCCTTTAATTCCAGTATGTTTTTTTTAATCATACTCAGGTAATCACCAGCCTTGTCCTCGTTCCTTATGTATGTCCTAAAATATGCCGGATTTAAAGTATGAAAAGACACATTAATCTTAGAAATATATGGTATAGAATCGAGTAGATTTTTATTTAATAAAAAAAGATTAGTAGTTAAGAATACATCATACCCTTCTTTTTTTAAAAACTTACACAACGCCGGAAGATTATTATAAAGCGTTGGTTCGCCTCCAGTTAGATGAATCTTATTAAAATAAGGCTTCAATTGTTTCAGCCATTTAATAAAATTATCATCAGATAAGGATATGCTCTCGGTTTTTTTTGTACCCTCACAATGACAAAAGGGACATGACATATTACACTTGTCTGTTATTTTAATTCTGATTTTATCATTATATTCAATTAAATGCTCCGATTCTTTTTTCATTGCCTTTGCGAAGAATAATAATCCATACCAAATGCTGGTCATTTTTTGACCAGCAAGTAACCCAATATCCTATACTTTTTCATTTAATTCGTCAAGGGTAAGTCTCAATATTTTTTAATCTCGGATATAAGATCACATCTTTTATATCGTCGCGACACAAAATCCAAGTAATAAATCTCTCTACTCCCAATCCAAAACCAGATGATACCTCATAGCCTGGCAACCTTCTTAAATTCATATACCACTCGTATGGCTTTGGATCAACATTTTGTCGCCTTAATGATTCGACCATTTCCTGATAATTGTCCTGCCTTTGACCACACCCAACAATTTCTCCACCAAACGAATCCTTTATTAGTGCTGGGAAAATCATATCTGCATTTATAACCTTATCGGGATTTTTTGAATCAGGTTTTTGATAAAAGGGAACGCGATCTCTATCGTAATATTTTACCCAAAAAGGAACCGCTATATTTAACACTTCTGGTAATTTCACTTCTCCAGCAGAAGAAATATCTCTGCCACAATCAGAAAAATTAACTAAATCTCTATTGCCACTTTTTATTAAAGCATCAACAGCTTCATCAAACGTGACTTCTGGAAATTTTTCCAACTTAGCCATTTGATTTAAGCAGGCGATAGTTTTTTTATAGTCCAAGCTTAATTTTTCCATGATACTTGGCATTAATAAAAAACCCTCTGCCAATGTTTTAATGAAGTCTTCTATAAATGGACACAACTTATCTAACCCGCCCCTGATCTCAGCTTCACAATTAAAAAATTGATTCAAATGTCTTTTATCAAAATCCTCACCCCTTATTGATGGCAAATAACAATAGACTTTATCAATTCCATTCAGCAATAGTGGCTCAAATCCGAATTGCGATGAATCAACCAGATAAGCATCGAGGTTTCCAAATTTTATTGGAATTGCCTGGGAATCAGAACCGAGTCCCATGGGAGATGATATGCTGGGGGTTATCATAAAAAGATCAATAGTTTTGGCATTTGATTTTTCTATAAAAAAATAATCAGCGATCATTTTAAGGTTCTGCCTCAACAACATAATAGCGTAAAAGTATCCACTCCTAGTCAATTCTTCATAGTGAGTTTTTGGATCGTACGAAGGCAAATCAAATGAATTATAACGACAACCCTTAAATTCTGAATCAATTTTGGCTATTTGTTCGCGCAAATGGCTTGAAATCATACTATTAGTGTTCAATAATTAAAATTTTAGCATTTCCATCCTCAACAATAATTTCCATACTGCCACCGATGGGCATGATAGCTTGTGGCGTAGTATGGCCGACATCAACATTAGCAACAATTGGGATATTTTGCAATTCTTTCTTTGTGTTTATAATTTTCTCCAGTAAGTTCCTATCCATTTTTGTTTCTTTTTGGAAGCGACCGATTAGAATTCCCTGAACACCTTTAAAGTCCGACTGATGAATTAAAGATTGTAACTGGCGATCAAAATGAGCTGGCTTAATCTCCTCATCTTCCTCAAGAATTAATATAGAATCATCAAGCATCGGCCAATATTCCGTTCCCTGTAGAGCATTCAAGCATCTGACATGCCCGCCTACGATTCTGCCTACGGCATGACCATGATTCAAATCCCAATATCCTTCATTAGGAATAAATTCTCTTTTCTCTTGATCTATATACCATGGATCATCGCTCCATTCACTTGAAGACAATAGCTGGTAAGCATTTTCCTCCATACAACACTTGATAAAATTATCAATAGAATAATCAAGGCCGTGTTTCATTGCCCAACTTGAAAAATGTGGCCCAAGATAAGTAATCATCCCTGTTTTCGCAAGAATAGCATTTGATAAGGATGTAATATCTGAAAATCCACATATTATTTTTGGATTTCTAGCAATTAAATCGTAATCGATATACTGGAGTAGTTGATTTGAATTATATCCGCCTATAACAGTAAGTATTGCATCCACATTATTGTCATCGAATGCATCGTGAATATCCTCTATTCTGGATTCAATTGAAGATGAATTAAATTCATCCACTTCTTCAACATGCTTGCCAAAAGATAGCTTAAAACCAAATTTTTCGAGTCTATCAATGGCTGCTTTTCTTGAATCGTTTGATAATATACCCATACTTCTAGCAGGCGCAACTATTCTAATGTGACTTCCCTTTTTTATTTTCAATGGTTTGATAGTATTTCTTATACTATTCATAAAATTATTTTTTATTTAGTAATAATAATGCTGATTTTATTTTTTGCTGCTCTTCCGTTAGATCTTTTTTGCTAACAATTTCATTTTCAAATGCTTCTAAAAATTCAACCATTACACCAGAAACATTAATATCTGATTTGGGGAATTCTCTATTCTCAAAATCAGAAATTATTTTTAATAGTTCTTCTGTTTTTATTGCACATCTAGATCTGAAATAACTCATTGATTGAATATACCTTTTTAAAATCCTATTTCGATTATGCTGACCAAACGGCCTTAACCCTTCACGCATTAAAACAGTACTTGTTATTATCGAATCTTCAAATTTTCTTCTAAATTTCTTATCTACCGACTCTAATCCAACTACAGGATTACAATCCTGAACGTGATCCAATCCAAAGATCTGCTTAAGAGATGTTGACGGACCTATTGACATCTCCAAGCATAATTTAGATTCTGAATTTTCAATTATGATTAAATTTCCAACATCTGAAAATCCCTCACCATCAGAGTTTCGTAGAGCAATATTGCAATTTCTTCCCCGCACGCCATCAATTCCTAACTTATGCCTATAATAACTAATGTCCCTACTGTCAATCTCTAAGTTTCTATCTCCATATCGTTTACGACATGCATCTATTAAATCCTGATCTGTCGAACTGATACGAATTAGAATATTCTCTGGGTCTATTTGTAGTTTCTTTTCAAAAAAATCAAATGTGTTTTGACATCCCTCAAATATCCGTTCTGGTGGCGCAATAGCACCCATATTGGGAAAATATGAACCCCAAGCAGGCATGAAATCTTCATCTAAAAACCTATTTATATTTTTCGTTCTTACGCAATCCTGCCTCATAAAAATACCAGGGGTAGGCACTCGCTTTTCAAGAAAATATGGCTTCAGCACACTTATTTGCGAACCAACGAATCTTACAGTGGAGTCAACTCCAGAACTGATTAAAACTGGATTTTCTTCTCTATAACCAAGAGAAGAGTAATAATCCTTAAAATCATCAATTATTGATTCTACATGTTCTTTTGCTTTTTCAGGAGAAAACTTTTCCTTTCCGTAAATATTGCGCTCTCCCGTTTTTTCATGCAAATCTTTTTTCGCAACAAAATTTGGATTCTCTATATTATTCATGATTTAGATCGTATTTTTTCAAATTTTCATTTATTAAACTATATGACAACTTTAATCTAACGTCAACAAGCATGGGGAGCGAGGAGACAGGGGAAAATCATTCGATTTTTAATACTTCTTAGCTACTATATACATTCGTGCTATTATGAATATCCACTTGGTGGTTACTTCGAAAAGAAAAATTAAACCAAAAATTGTTTTTAGTTAAATAAATATTTTTAGAATAACTAATCGACACCCCTCCTCCGTCTCTTTTTGCAAAATTCAAAATAAAAATATTATCATTAATAAATATTTCTGAACATTTTTCTAGGTATATACCTCCTCCCCATTTAGCAAAATTTAAAACGAAAATGCAATTTTTAATTGTTACATTTTTACAACAATTAAGATATACACCTCCCCCATCTTTTACCATGCCGTTCATTACAAAAACCTTATTTTTTATCGTTTCATTTTTCTTATCAATCATGAATAGTCCCCCTCCTCTTCTTTCATTTTTCCTATCTATTTTTCCGATTTGAATATTATTATCTTTCCAGTACGAAAAGATTCCCCGATTAAAATAAACTACTTTTTTCATTTGGATGATTTATCTAGTTCATTATAAATAAATCTTGCCTTGGCTTGCTCCGTTCAATATTTTTAATAACCTCTTTCGCCACATAATCCGGACTCATAAATTCATGGTATTTTAAGGGTATCCCCTGATTAAAAAGATTAGTTTTCATGCCTCGTGTGTAAACTGAAATTACATCTATGCCTTCCTTACATACTTCTAGACGCAAGGATTTAGTAAAGCCTGAAGCAGCAAATTTACTTGCACAATATCCGGAAGAACCGGCACTGCCATCCAGAGCACTTGAAGAAAGAATATTTATTATTGTTCCTTTTTTCTGCTTACGCATCTGTTTTAGGGCATGCTTCGAACCATAGACAACACCAAATAAATTAACTTCCATCATTTCGTGAAATTTTTTCATGTTTATATTTTCTATTGGAGCATGTGGTATCCATATACCAGCATTATTTATCCATATATCAATTTTTTTAAATTTATTCAGTGAATCTTTCGTCAATTTCTTAATATCAGACTCCTTTGTTACATCAGTCTTGACGTACAGTATACACGCTTTTTTACCCAGTAATATTTTGCCTATTGAACGTGATGCAACTACAACTTTATTTTTTCTTTTTACAAGTAAGGTTGCCAGCGATTTTCCTAAACCACTTGTTCCACCAGTTATTACGATGACTTTGTTTCTAATTTTCATTTCATTCAAATTTACACACTATGAGCTTTAAAAACTTATTTCTCTTCAAAATAAACGAAGCTAATTTCCCAATAGTTTTTAGAAGAAAAGATGGGGTTTCCATAATTAAAGGATTGCCAAAACTCTCTGTTTTTACATATTCTATATTTCTTTTCGATTCATCGGCAACAATCCTAAATACATTTTCAATATCAAGATGATTGTAAAATTTTTCAGTATCAAGTTTGTATCCAGGTATTAATTTTATTTTCTTTAATATCCAAGCCTTAATTATTGGGCCTGAATAAAAGTTTGGAATGCCTACCGCAACTATCCCTGATTTGCTGCATACTCTAATCATTTCTCTTATTATTTCTTTAATATTATCCAAATCATAATGTTCAATTACTCCGATATTCCAGACGAGGTCAAAACTCTTATCTTTGATTGACATTGAAAATATATCGCCATTAATATACGTAACATTTCTAGCATTAAATAATTTGGCTAGTTTTTTTGCGTAATTCAGTGCATATGAAGAAATATCCAATAGAGTCTTTTGGAAATTATTTTTCAATAAAATTGTAGCTTTTCCTGATCCGCTTCCCACTTCAATCACTCTCGTATATCCGTTGCAAATCATCATGTCATTTATAAAATCAGTCAATTCTTCATAATAATTTTGCCACCAATATGATGAGAATTTTTTACTGTCAAACTTTTCTAATTCTGCTCTAAATATTTTATCCCAATTATCTTTTTCATGCTCAATCATCATTTTTAAATTTTCTTTCATATTTTTCTACTGATTTTATCTTCGTGTTGAACTATACCTAATAATTTTAAATCTTCGACTAGCTTCTCTATTGTTTGAAATCTGATAGACTTAATGCCCAATTTGTTTGCCGAATCAATATTTTCTTTATTATCATCAATAAACAAACATCTATCCGGTTTCGTATTCATCTTTTTTAGCATCACGTTAAAAATTTTTGATTGAGGCTTCCTCAAGCCAACCTCATAGGAGTATAGACTCACATCAAATAAATGATTGTACTTAAATTTATTTTCACAATATTCAATCCATTCGCGAGCATGATTGGAAAGCAATCCTAATCTATAATTCCTTCTTAAGTCGTAGATTAAATTTCGAACACCACTTATTTCTTGAAAATTATTTCGCGTAATTGCACTTAACATTTGTATTGGCATATTTCTTCCACTTTTGTTAACAACCTTACTCCAGAAATCGAGCTCAGTAATTTTTCCTTCCATAAGCTTGTTAAAATCACTGGTATACAGCAAATCAATTATTTCGGATTTATTAATATCAAATTCGACGGCAATTTTTTCATCAACGCCCAAGAACCCAGTAAATAAAACTTCTGCCAAATCAAAAATTATAGTATTTATCATGATAGAATTGAATTCCCTTTCTTTTTTTAATTATACCAAAAATTAGCCATTTAAAATACCCCCATTTTGCATGGAAATTGATATAGGCAAGCCCCGGATATGAATTTCATATCCGGGGCAAAAATTGAAAAAATCAAAAAGAATACACCTCCTTGGCAGTATTGAAAAAAATCATCTCCTTAACTTTTTCCTGTTGTTTTTTTGCCACAACTCGAATTGCATTCTCAAGAGACAATAGCGCTTGCCAATGGATAAGCATTGGACTTACTCCGCATAATTCCACCCCCTGTTCATCAACTTCTCTCGGATTTATCCAATGGTATGGGTATGACGAAAAGATTCTTAAGCCAAATTCTGGATGCCTGTAAGCTTGACCTCTGACTAGACTTAGCGGCAAATCAGTCCCGTACATAATCCGCTGGAGGGGAAAACGCTTGAAAATTTGGGTCAAAACCATAGGATCAATAACCATTGACGTATCCATAAAGAGGTTTTCATAGCGTGAAAGCTTACGATAAATCTCTAGATCATCCAAAGTTGAAGTCGCAGAAACTCCCATATGCGCTACAACCACTCTTTGTCTGGGGAAATCCAGTAAGAGCCTCACTAGACATTCCTCGCATTTGGCCAAAGTTCCAGGTAAATGAAGGATGATTGGCACGTTACCAGATTGCGTTACCTCCAATATTTCCGGAGAGAAAAAATCATAAATCTCCTTATAAGGTGGGTGAGAATACCAGTGATACATTTTAAGTGCAGACACATTGCCATTTTTTAATACATCCAATGTATAGACTAGGTCAGTGGGAATACCCGCAACAGCAACACGGTGCTCTGAATAACTCACAGAGAGAAGGTGGTCATTAACACTTTTAAGATTAATGCCCTGGAAAGGAAGAGGGATGCGTAGACAATGCACCTTCTTCTCCGGATACAGCAGTGCATTAAATTTGTCGCTGTCCCCAATATTAAATCCAAGAAAAGAAGAAACGAGGTGAGCGGAAAGAGTTGGAGGAACATCCAAAAGAAACTTAAAGTCATTGTAGTGTGTATGAGCATCAATGATTTCATCCGGTAAAAATGCTCCAAATTTCTCCATGATGTCTATCTCAAGCTCAGATTGATTTTCTGCATATTCCAAATACCGTTGTTGCAATAGCTGATAATCTATATTTTTCATCACTATCTCCAGATAAGAGGATTGTCAGATTCCCCAAAAGATACGCATCAATGCCAAGTCAGACTGTAATGCTTATTATTTTAAAGGACTAGAGTACATTTATAATAGCTATTTCTTGCCAATTGTCAATCGGGAGAGCAAAGCAAATATGTACGCTTTTTTTGTTTCAAAAATAAAAAAACACCCCAACTAGATGAATTTTCGTTATATCTAAAAGTTTTATAATCCTATATTTTCCCCGAAGCCTTATCTTCCGCCACCAATTCCTTAATCCTCTGCGCTACCATTTTCGGAGTAGTTTCGGATTTAACGATAAAATCTAAAGCTCCTAATTTTTTTGCCTCGTCTTGGACTTCTTTTTTCGTGTAATTGGTAAACATCACCACTGGAATGTGCTTCGTTTTTTCATTCTCTTTTATGGTTTTGAGAATGTTCATTCCATTTTCCTTTCCCTGAAGAAGAATATCAAGAAGCACAATGTCAAAACCTCCACCCAAAAGATACTGCATCGTGTCCCATTCGTTATCAGTTGCGATTGTCGTCACGCCCTCAATCATGAACTTGGTCAGATAAAGCATCACTTGATCCGGATCATCTTCTATGATGAGCGCGTGAATTTGTTTTTCTTCTGACATATATTTAGAATTTAACTTCAGGATTTGATTTAGCATCCTGAGTTATATGATCCTTAATATCAACATCGACTTCGGGATTAACAGGCAGACTTATAAAAAATGTTGTGCCCTTATCCAATTCGCTTTCAAACCAAACCTTACCGCCATGCCCCTCTGCAATCTCCTTTACAATGAACAGTCCCAGCCCCGTTCCGTCTGTATACATATTAACAGCATTTTGCGCTCTGGAAAACCTCTGAAATAGTTTAGGCTTGGCTTCTTCCGGTATTCCGATTCCGTTGTCCTTGACTTCAACAATAACATTCTTAGGATTATTCGGATCTTTCCTAACACTCACAGCAACTTTTCCCCTTCCATTTCCCTCTCTTTTTCCTCTGACTTCATGGTTCATTTTGGAAGAAGGTGTATATTTAATAGAATTGTTTATCAAATTAATGAATGCTTCTTCCAAATACTCCTTTTGACCTTTTATTTTTGGGATGTTCTTTTCCGATGAAAATGTCAGATCAATATCCCTTTCCTCGACTTCCATTTCAAAATCCTTAATTATTTTTCCAATAAATTCAGGAATATCAATCATTTCGGCTGATTGATCCATGATGCTGTACTTTTTATTGGCAAAACTTGTTGCATTAAGAATATCATGAACGATAACTTTCAGTTTTTTGGCTTTTTCCCAGACAGACTGATAAAACTTTTGCTTCTGCTCCATGGGCATTTTTTCCATATCGCCTTCAAGCATCATCGAAGCCACGCCTGAAATGACTGAAATCGGGGTTCTGAGTTGGTGAGAAGCAATATTTATGAATTCAGTTTTGGCTTTATCTAGTCTGATCAATTCCTGATTGGCTCTTTCTACCGTTTCCTTGTCTTTTTCTATCCTATCCTTCTGCTTAGCAATTATATTGTTAAGTTGTTTCAATGATTCATTCTGCTCATTTTCTCTTTTGACTGAAACTGTCAGCCACCAACCAAACATTGCAACAATCACTAATGTTACTGCAGTAAGAATTCTATTGGTGGAATTCTGAATAAACGCAAACTGCGAAGCAATAAGTATTATTATTCCCATCACCAATGCCTGCGCACCAAGTAACTTTATATTAAATGCTTTATATTTGATTATTATAAATGCAAGAAACGCCATAAACACAGGCATACCAAACAACCCGTACTGCAGAATTTGCCATCTTTCCGTAAGACTAGCCACAACATTCGCCCCGGAAAATGAAGCCAAAAAACAAACTGCGCCAATGGAAAAGTAGATTGTCATTTTTCGCTCCTCTTTTTTGGTAGCTATTATTTTTCTAATTAAATAGGTAATTAACCAGAGGAAGAAAAATATTTCAAGAAAATAAAAATAATAAATCAGTTTTCCCTGTTCCGCTTCACAATTCGGAATATCAAAGCCGGGAACATTTATTCTGGTCGGTATAAAAATCATATAAGCGAGAAGAGGGACACCAGCAATAAGTTTGTATTTGAACGGCGTATCTCTTTTTTCAAGAAAAACATAAGCAAAATATAGCGTGCTTATAGATACAAACATCTCCATCAGATTAATTATAGACCACACCGACATCACCCTTCGACTATCGATATTCGTCCATAAAATGAGATCGAAAACCGACCACACGAAAAAAGTTAAGGATATAAAGAGTAATAATTTACTGACAAGGGAGCCTCCATTTTTATTTTTGAAATAAACAAACAATCCAAGCATCAATGCGATAATTGCTGTGGGTATGTGGGAATAGTAAAGAAGCTGTGGTACAGTTTTAGAAAATATTAATAAAAATGGTTCTGAAATATCCGTACAAAACATAGATTTTTATTTTTATCTTTGAACTATTTTATTATGAAAGGCTTATGTTCAGAATATAGCACAAAAAAACAACTATATCCACCCCCAAATCTCAAGCAAGTTCTGATCCCTTTCTATAAATTTCATCCCGATATCAGTTCTGTACATCATTTTAGGAATAACTATCTTGCCAATAAGATCATAGGCTTTTTTTCTTGCTCCTTGGATTGTTTCTCCCGAACCGGTCACATATAATATAAACCCGTTACTTCCGGCAATATAATATTGCTCCTTGTTCTTTTCTTTTTTCAGGGAAACTTCCTCGAAATGAACTCTGCTTAGTTCGTCCTTTGTTAATTTGTCATTAAATAAAATGTCGACATCCTTTAGATAATAGTCAGATGATATAGATTTATACGGGAATGGAGGTATCGCGATTGAAACCACTAAACCATATTCTTTCTTGAACTTTAAATCATATTTTTCTCCCTTTGCCAATGCCATTAAAAATTCTTTCCATGGAGAAAGGTGGATTTCTTCATGAAGATGGGTTGAGGGACAACCAAATCGTGACGTTACCTCAATAGGGAAAATATTATCCTTGTTTACTATACAATTTATATCAACATCTCCTCTAAAATTAGCTTCTATCAAAAATGGCTTTAGCTTGGCAAGAGTTTGCTGGAAAAGTTTATTTTTTTCATCATTCTCGTACCATATTACAGTACCCATTTCTCCCGTTAAGGGGCCTATACTGTCATTTAAAAAGGCTTTGTGTTCAATATTAATTTCGACTGGACCCACCCAGTCTTTGCCGTTAAAATATCTCGCCACTCCGATTTCTATTCCTTCTATTTTTTTCTGTAAACTGATTGTCTTGATCGCATCATCATTATTATATTTATTGTAGCTTTTTAAGACACTGCAGACGTCACTTCCATCTTTCATATTACCAACATAAGTAAGTGAACTTTTATGATTATTTTGTTTTACTACCCATTTAGATTTGTTTTTACTTAAAAATATAAGAGCATCTTTAATATCTAAAAAATCTCTGGATGTTACCGTAGTAATCCCGCATGATTTTAACACATCTTGCCCAAACTCTCTGTCTTTTTCTAATTTATCACCACCTTCACTTCCGCCCACAACTAAATAACCCTCCCTTCTTAAATCATCCTGTTCTTTTCCGTATCCCACATCGTCAAAAACAATAAGGCCGTCTTTTCCGACCCAATCCAGTTCCTTTTTCCAATCATTCGTCTTCTCAACCATATTCTCAAAGCAATCTTTCCTGCTTTCGTCTTCAATGAATAGCTTGACGTCGCAACCCTCCTGCTTCAGCCGATAAGCTAAATCCCCTGCGATCATTTCACCTGATATGAATAGTACGCGCATAAATTAAATGAGCATTAGCTGATTATATAAACCCCCGCCGCCATTATTATTGTCGCCAAAACCTTGACCCAAATCCCTCCAATTTGCTCTGAATATATCCTTTTTATCGTTTCATTTTTTCTCCTCAGGATAGCCGAAAAGAGAAATAAAATCAAGAGGCTGTAGGCCAGAATGAAAACCGGAACAAAAGTCTCTATTACCGCCACATAGGAAGCTGACGGAGCAACATCTAGTGCTTTTTGAGAAAAAAGGTTGCCAAAAAAATAAATTCCCTCTCCCAAAAGGAATATTTTGTAATATTTTTTAATAAGCGGTAATGGATTTCTTTTGGAGTAAATCGCAAATAAAGCTCCGGCAGTAAATGCTCCCATACTAAAGAAGAAAAAACCCAGCCAAAATCCTTGTCCGCCATAAGTTTCACCAAGCACATTATAAGCTCTTTCTTCCAAAATCATACTGAGTGATAAAAATAAAACCGCACCCATCATTGTCCAAAAATACTTGGCGGAAAATTTGCTTCTCAACTTGGCGTTAAATGAAAGCATGGTTGCTCCAAGAAGAACAACGGCCATTCCTATATATTTGAAACCGGGCAATGTTTCTCTGAAAAATAAAAATGACAGTACTGGAACGGCTATGATCGTCAGGTTCCATAAAACTTGGAGCATGGATACATCATTATGATTAAACAGAGTTTTGAAATAAAAATAAAAAGCCGAGGTGTATAGAAGCCCTCCGGCGAACGAAATAATCAGAGTCTTATCTAAACCCGTGCTGGCGTTTAAAATATCTGACAATTTTAAATTTACGACAAAAAACAAAATAGACCAAGGGATAATTTGAAAAAGACCGGAAATGATTGTTCCGTCCAGTTCATCCCTATAAATACCATCGACAAAATAGACATCTATAATATTAACTATCGCCCAAAACATCGGCGCCAAAAATGCGATAGCTAACCAGTGATCTTTAAAAAAAGTTATAAAATCCATTTTATTTTTGTTCTTCAGGTAGTCTTAATAAATATCCTCGACCGGATATTTAGTTCCGCGATTTATAAAATGAGTTTCGACATCCTTAAGCTCGTATTTACCAATAAAATAGTCGGTAATAAATTTTCTATCTACTCCGTTTTTACAAGTATAAACATCGATACTGACAAATCCTCTCTTGGGAAAAGTATGAATGCTTATATGCGATTCGGCAATCACCACAAAACCACTCCAACCGCCGCAATCTTTTTTGTCGTTAGACGGAGCAAAATATACTTGCGGTTCCGCCAGTTTTTTCATTTCAAGCAGTTCCGGAAGTTCATCAAGACACTTCAAGACAATCTCTTTGTCGTTGAGTTTTTCGAGACTTCCCTTATACCCGTCAATGGTTAAATGCTCGCCGAAATTACAGCATGTGTCATTGGTCATATTTTAAAAAAGAGCGCTATGCGCCCTTTGAAAAATTAGTTTTCAGATTGAGAATTATCCTGAACTTGGTTCTCTTCGACAACATCTTCTTGGGCACTTTCTTCGCCAGAAACTGCATCTTCATCAGTTATACAATCCTCATCTTCATCGTCACATTCATTACTGCTCTCTGTTTCTTCTTGATTTTTCATGTATTCTTCTGGATTGTTACATTGCTCATCTTCAGTTTTAGTGGATTCATCGCATAAAAATTCCTGACAATCTTCTCCGGCTTGGCAAGTGATTGCCGGACAATCAGTATCATTTGAATCGCATAGCGGTAAAGTGTTGGCCTTTTTCTCTATAAGTTTGTAGTAACTGATTCGTTCGTCCAGATTTTCAGGACACTCACTGTCTTCAGCTGGATCGCATTCGTATATAAAGCATTTTTCTGTTTCCGGATCGCAATCCACCTCTGACTTAATATAATAATCCTTAAGAATGAAAAATTTAAAAAATGATATGACGATTACAATAAATGCCACTGAAAAAAAGATTGCGAAGAATATTTTTGATTTTTTGTCCATATTTTTGTTTCCCCTAACTTTACATTAAATATAGCATAAATATGGATTTTGGGAATACATTTTCATACTTAATCATTTCTTCAAAATTATATGCGACCCAATTCAGCTAACTTACGGTAATGCGCTCCTAGTGCGGTCAATTTACATGATTTCGAGTTGATAGCAGCATAATACATATGCTCTGCCTCGACTGGAATGACTAAGCCATATCGATTGCATAGTTGAAGTTCTTTGAAAACTCGAATATTGTCATCATTCACAGGAAGATTTCTTAAATTTTCTGGGATATTATTTCTATCTGGTTCAAAAGAAGGATCGAGTACAAATTCGTCTGTTGGATTTTTGAAATATTCAGGCAATCGTCGAAGAATGTCATGCGAGATCTTTGGTGCTATATGACGAAGCGTGACAAATGTTTGTACATTTGCTTTGTATATTGGACGTTGTTCCCATGAACCTAGCGTTTGGTCTATGTGAGAATAAACTGAAGCAGGAGTAATGCGCCCCAATATATCTGCAGAACCACCACTTAATCCATCCAACAGAATGCTCGTGAATAGCCCTTGTCCATTACCTTCTGTCGCCGTCTGTTCACGATGACATGCTGTAAGAATAGTCACGCCATTTCCAATAACAGAAACTTGACTCTTACTTAGTCCAGCAACTTCACCAGCATATCCTGAATTACAACTGTCCAGGATGATCACTGTCGATTTGATGCGTGGTGAGGCATCATTTGCCATCCCCAATATTTCCGCGAGAGATATGCCCCAACTTCCTTTCTTGCCATCCTGACTAATAATGTAGCCGGTATTTGTTATAGGATCGATTATCCCATGACCAGCAAAATAAAAAAGTACAGTCTCAGCGTCTCCAGAAAAAAGTTCACCCAACGCTGTTTGAATTACATCACTAGTAACATTATTGCTATCACTACTGATAAGTTTTATATCAAAATTTGGTGACCCATCGCCATTTTTTTCAAGAACATTTGCGATTGATGCCGCATCATTTTCGCAACCCGAGAGCGGTGAGCTGGAGTATTTATCAATACCAACAATAAGTGCTTTTCTCATAACTATTTTTTATGCTAATTCTCTTATTCCATCGACAATAGAGCTAGTATTCCACTTAACAATTTTATCCGCATTATCTTTTACTATTCTTGATGTTTTTTCACTATCCCATGGTTCAATTGCAAGAATTGGCTTTGAAGACATAAACCCGTTTTTTGCTATGTCAATTTCCTTATCTATCCACTTGCTATATGAGGAATACACGCCAGCTAAAATAATTACCACATCGCAAAATGTTATTTGTTTTTTTATGGCATCTTCTAGCAATTTAGCATTTGGAGCATTATTTATAGGATCATCTTTCGGCACGGAATAATTTTTATAATTAAACCTAGGATCTCCATCAAGCAATTTTATAAGCTTTTCATATGCATCGCCATAAGCCCATGAATGACTAATAAAAATACTATATTGTTTCATATTATTTTATTAAATTATTACACAATTTATATTTTCGATTTCCAAGTTACCCTATGTAATAAAACCATCCAAAATCCCCTTCTCCAACATATCCAAACTAAACAAATAATCGTTATGATCAAACGTTTCCCTGAGGGGACGACTAGTCGTTTTCCATCCATAACCATCCGTTATCCAGATAAACTTATATTTTCCATTAAGCACATCGAATAAGTTCCGGTATTCTCCGGCTGTAGATTTTAACTTTGAGCCGCCTCCGCCATAGAAATTAGTTTCAAAAATATATAATTCCTTTCCGCTATCCACGACAAAATCATATCGCCTGGAAGACTTGTCCACCGGAACATCGTATTTCCACTCAGCCTTTATATTCTCTGCCGTTGCCTCCTTCAAATATCTATATCCTTTTTTCTGACAAACATCCTGAATAAAAAATTCCACAATATTTTCCATAGAATGCCCTCCACGATTTTTTCTTCCGTTGCTGTCGAGTCCGGCCTCTACTCCAATCATATAATCCACCAAATTCTTTATTTTTTGAGAAACGATTAAATCTTTCAGCCCCGTTTCTTTCACAAATGTTAAATACCTTTCAACATCCTCGCTCGTTGGTTTATCCTTGCTGAAATCATAATCTTCATAGACGAATTTCTTCTTCTTGTAATCTACCAGAATTTTGAATTTGGAATTTCCTTTTCCGTCTCTTACCACAAGAGCCGGGAGAGCTTTTACCACTTCCGGATTTTGTTCCATCAAAAACCTGAATTCTTTGTCAAAGTCTTTTTTACCAATAAGATAATTGAGATTATTCAAAGCTATTTCTATTTTCTTCGTATTTTTAAAAACTTTTTCCCAATTAACAAAATACGACCAGAGCATAATACTAGGCTTCAAATTGGAAAGCATGCAATCAAAAATATCATCTTCATTCTGGCAATTCAAAGCATTGCTATAAAAATTCAAATTTTTCATAGTTATTTTTTCTTAAGTTTATTTTTAATATTTTTATCTAGCTCTTCGAATCTCTTGATAGATAAATCCAGATATTGCTTTTCCGTATCAATGCCAATAAAGTTTCGGCCGTATAAATAAGCGGCGAGACCTGTTGTGGAACTTCCGGTAAAAGGATCAAGAATTAAATCGCCTTTGTTAGTGCTGGCTAAAACAATTCTTCTGAGAAGGTCTGATGGCTTCTGAGTTGGATGCTTGCCGAATTTTTTCTCAATTGGTTTTGGGGTATTAATTGACCAAACGGATCGCATTTGGAGTCCGGGCTTTTTCATCTGGTCTTCCGGCCAATCGCCATCTTTCATTAAACTATAATTGAACGTGTGCTTTCCTGTTTTTTCTTTCCTTGCCCAAATCAACGTCTCGTGGCTAGCAGTAAAAAAACGACAGCTTAAATTAGGAGAAGCATTGGGCTTGAACCAGGCAATGTCGTTAAGAATGTGGTATTTATTTATTTCCAAAGCCAATCCACATTGATAGATGGAGTGATATGTCCCGCTAATCCAGATCGTCCCATTGGGTTTCAATACTCTTCGGCAGGCATTTATCCATTCTTTATGAAATTCAAAATTCTTCTTTGTGCCATTGCTCAAATCCCAATCTCCCTTTTTAACACTAACCATTTTTCCATTCTGGCAGGTAAAGCTTCCGCTGGATAAAAAATATGGAGGATCTGCAAAAATCATATCCACCGAATTTTCCGGCAGTTCCTTAAGCACTTCCAAACAATCGGAATTATGTAGCTTAAATCTTGGTTTTTCGTAGTATGGTTTTTTCATATAATAATAATTCTATACTCTTATATTACTCTTTCTCGGCTATAAAGTAAAGAAATTTGCCCATTATTCGCCAAATTTGGCAATTAGGGCGATTTTATCGCATAAGTGGTAATCTGATAGCCACTCGCTTTTATTTTTTACGCAAATAGCCAGTTTTTAGCTGGCTATTTTATGATTTCAAAGTTCGTCTTTTTAATCTAATCAACAGCCACTTCGTCTTTCGTGCCGTCTTCATAAATTATCGTGCTTGGCAACCATTCGTATTTCATACTGCCCAAATCGGCATCTTTCAGTCGCTTGTCTTCTTCTAAAAATTGATTGAACCTTTTATCGGCGACATATTCCTTGGTTTCTCCGCTGTTGATTCCGAGCTCGTATTTCAAAGGGTTGGTGCTTATTTCATTGCCGAACATATCCAAAAATCTCAGCTCGCCTTGGAAACCTTTGATGTTTTTATCGGAATGATTGGTAAAGTTGAATTTTATTTGAATATAGTCGTCATAAGTTCCTTTCATATAATCTGAAGGAATGAAAGATTTTTCTGTCGCTTCAATTGAGATTACGTTTCTCAGATTTTCGTATTTTTGATTTTCTTCTTCGACTTTTTTCTTCTTCTCGTCTTCGGCTATCTTCTTGGCGTCTGTCGCTTCGGGATTGGTCTTTTTAAAATCATCAAAATTGATTCCAACCACCTTCCAGTATCTTTCGGGCGTCTGTATCATACTCAGGCGAATCTCTTCGTTTTTTGAATTGAGCAATGTTACATTGGCTGATTTTCCCTCTCGTTTTATTTCCTTTACTTTCGCTCCCGCAAAGTTATTTTCCTCGCCATCGGATATTTTTTCAATGCTTTGGTTTATGCTGTTTTTTAGTCCGTCTTTCATTGCTGGCAGGAAAGCCTTGACCAATCCTTTGCCCAGCTCGCCTAAGGAATCGGCGGAGGAATTCATTTCTCCCTCAATGCTTTTTGAGCCTTCATCCACCAAACTGGCTACCAGTCTGTCCACGTCAACGTATTTATTGAAAGAAATGCTGTCGTGGTTTTGGATGGCTTTTTTCGTCTGCCACAGCGAATATCTCGGCGTGCCCTTGAAATAATAGTAGGACGAGCTAAAAATCGCTACTACTGCAATTGCAATAATGATTAGTTTTTTCATTTGATTATGCTAAATAATTAACTTGCTTGCTAAACTCGTAAATGCTTTTAAATTCTTCCGCATTGTTTTTTGTTATTTTCAATCCCCACTCGGGCTTACTCTTTTTGTTTTCGTAATCATTCTCGCAAAAAAACTTTTGCTTGTTATTTTTCCATTCCAGCGATGGCACAAGACACAGAGTTGGCAGTTTGCCTTCCTCAAAAAGCACCAGAGCTAACAGGAAATTATCTCTGAGAGTAAAAACTTCTTTACGCATAAAAACATAATTGTAATTCCGCACTGATTTTACTTGCACATCGTAATGGTCGTTCTCGTTTTTGCGAATAATGAAATCTATGCCTTTGTCATCAACTTCACTGGTATAGATATCAAATCCAGCTTTGGAAAATTCCATTTTGGCAAAATACTCGCCGTATTTTCCCAGTTGCAGATGACTCAATTTTGACCAGTTGTTATTCATATTGCATTTTATAAACAAAAAACCAACAAATCTTTGCTGGCTGAAAAACACAAAGCTCCCCGCCAGCGATGACTTGCGTCACCCATATCCCTTTCGAGATATGACTATCCCTAGTGCTCTGGACGGAGAGCTTAATACTAGGGATAGTTTTATTACCATACCTTATGGTTTTACTCACAAGGGTTAGGCACCAAATTGTATTTATATATTACCTTTACAAAGAGCTTCGGTCAATGTATCTCCGCCAGCCTCACCTCCTTCCTAAGCCTTGATTTGGCTATATGTAAATATCTTTCCGTGGTTGATATATTTTTATGCCCTGCTAAAATCTGAATGGTTTTTAGATTCACGCCCTTTTCCAAAAGCCGAGAGCAAAAACTATGCCTTAGGCTGTGCACTGAAATGTTAGGCTTAATTATCCCTGCCAGTTTAAGATATTTCTGAACCAGCATCCCGACTCTTCTTTGGGTTATTCTTTTTCTGAAACTGCTGACCAGTAATGGCTCGCTAGCATTTCTGCCTTTCGCTAGCTTTCTAATTTCATTCGCCAGTTCCGTATTTATGGGAACGCTTTGTTTTTGTCCGCCTTTTCTGACGACCGTTATCATTTTTGATTCGCAATCCGCATCGGCTATGTTAAGATTGGTAAGTTCTGAAATTCTGATGCCCGTTTCAATTAGTATCCTAATCATCAGTTTGTTTCTTTTTTGATGCCTGGATTTATCTTCTTTTACCATCTTGATTAGCTTTTTTAATTCCTGCTCGGTTAAGTAGCTCGGCTCTTTTTCTTTGACTTTCGGCATTGCCACATTTTTGACTGGGCTGTTTTTGATGAGATTCTCGTTTTCCAAAAAAGCGAAGTAGTTTTTAAGCGAGGTCAGCTTTCTTCTTCTGGTTATCGGTTGGTTTTGTTTTTCCGCCAGAAAGCAAAGGAAGCCACGAATGTGGCTCCTCGCTAATCTACTGACCGAGAAATTCTTGATGAAATGACTAAATTCAAGAATATCTCTTTGATAAACTTCAATAGATTTCTCGCTCAAACCTTTTTCAATGCGGAGATATTCCAAATACTGGCTAATATGCTTTTTCATTTTGTTGTGCCTCCTTACTTGGCACAACCTTACCTTGCCAGGCTAAATGAAGTCAAGGGCTTTGATTTCAGCCATAACTCGCTTGAAAGTTCCAAGATTGGTCACTTCCAAAAGGTTATCTCTGTCTGAAGAAACCTTGCGGATTCCTTCTCCGTTTCTGTCTTTAAACTCAACATAAAAATCCATTCCGCCGTCAAAGAAAAATTTAGTATCAATGAATCTTACGATGGCTTTTTCATTGATGGATTCCAGTAAATCAAATATCAGAAGCGACTGCAATTTATCAAAGTCGCAAGGCTGGCATTCAATATCCACTAGATTTTCACTCGGGTAGAAATCAATATCGCAAAAAACGATTGTTTTTCCGTCTTCACCACTGATGCGAAATGAAACTTTATCCTTAGCTTCTTCCAGAAGCTTATGATACAAATGCTTATACTCAACATTTCTCTTTTTAGCGTTAACCAGATTATGCAAGAATTTTTCCTGCGTCACTGGATTTAAAAATTTAATTTTAATACCCATATTATTGATTGTTTAGTGAATTAAAAGGATACATAACATACATTATGCGAACATTTTAAAAATTAGATAAAACACTAAGGCAAATGTTCCATAGCCAAAGATGTTTATAAAGGCTTCGCTCATAGTTGTCTGGCTTTACGCCACTCTTCCAATTCCCGAAGAGTAGGAAAGTCTGATTTAGGATTTATACTCTCTTGCTTGTTTTCCTCTTTAATTTCAATTATTGTCGGCCCCGATAGCTTCTCCGCTTCCAATTGCTCTTGGAATTTTTCCAGAGTCGGTGCTCCCGTTATTACAAATCCAGCGTCTGCCTTTCTTACTCCAGCTATCTGCATCAATGCCACCGATAACGCCATTGCGTGGTCTGAATACTGCGAGCTTGGGTGGTCAAAACGATAGCCGTAACTTTTCTGCTCCAAATTCAGTGACAACAGTTCCCTTTCCAGTTGCTTATGCGGGAAAAACTTCACCAGTCCGTTATGGATAAAATAATATAAATTTCTACTCAGCTTTTCCACATTGGAACTGCTGAATGTAAATTCTTCAATTTTGCAGTATCGTTTCAATCTTTCAATCGTCCCCTTAAGATTCCAAGGGTCTACCACGATGTGCAATTTTGGAAAATTTTTGGAAGCTATCAGCATATCTTCCTCAATGTCAGCAATCTTTACCGGGTCATTTTTGCTCCCAGACCACGTCTTTATATCATCCACGATGACGATGCCAGAAGCCTTGTCCTGATGCAAAATAACGCTCACGGTGCGGTCTTTGACCAAGCCGAGGTCGCATCCATAAAAGTATTCGTTATTATCTTCGCCTTTAAATTTAGGCTTCAGAAATTCATCTCGGCATTGCATCACGTCTTCTCTGGTAAAAAAGCTGTTCTCTCCAGCTGTCCATTTGTTTTCCCAAAATCGCTGAAACACCGCTGGCGGAAGCTCCCGTCTTTTTTCTTCAATGAATTCGGGAGTAATCCAGCTGACTTCTGGAATGTTTGACCAATGAAAATACATTTTCGGATTTTCTTTATTCAGTCCTTTTTCGTAAAGCTCGTATAACGGCGTAACGGTATTTGTTCCAGCATAGGTTACTATAAAGCGGAGGGGTTGTTTTCTGGTTGGCGAAAATTGTAGAGCGTCCATTAAATCCCTGTTCTTCTGACTCCAGATTTCATCCCCTATTACACAATGCGGATTTAGGCCGTGAGCAGAAAATGTGTCCGAGCTTAACACTTTGTAGATGTTTCCCGTTGACGGCACCACGATTGAATCCCGATAAATCCTGACGCTGTTCAAGAGTATAGGATTTCGCTCAATGGCTTTCTTGGTTTTTTCCCAGATGATGCTAGCTTGGTCTTTATCGGAGGCGATGGAGTAAATTTCATTCGGTTCGTCAAATATAGGGTCGCAAAGAAGCATATAGCAAGCAACACCAGAAGCCAGACTGGATTTCCCTGATTTTTTAATCATTCCAATAAGAGCATCGTTAAATATCCGCAGGCCATTTTTATCTTTGGTCTGAAATATGTCATTGAGAATTTTCTTTTGAATCGGCTCAAGTTTTATCAGCTTTCCGCTTTCCAAATAAAACTGCTCTTCCAAAAAAACACAAATATCATTTCGGTATTCCAGCAGTTTAGCTTCAGTTATCGGTTGCATCTTCTTCATCATCGTCGTCTATTATTATTTTCGCCGTTTGGTTGTTTATCGGCTTAATCTTCTGGAGAGCCTCGGCAAAACAAAAACTTTGAACATTAGTAAGATTAAGCCTTGCTCTTGCCTGTGGGCCGATGCCTAATGCGTCCGCCTGTTTCAGCACCAGTCGCTCGTAGCTGGTTTTCATAGCTAGTATGGGCTGAACATCTAATCCTGAGTCTTTGACTTGAAATGGGCCGACATTCGCCACCCAGCGTTCAATGATTACAAGGAAACAAAAGTTTTTGACGAATCTGTCCACTATGTATTTGTCTACGGGCTTTATATATTCCAAATCAAATATCTCGTTATAAATCTCCTCCTGAAGTTCCAAAATGGCTCGGCAATGCTTTTGGTCTTTTTTGAAATACTCACAATCGGAGGCAAAAATACATTGACTACAACTTGGAACTGGTGCGACATTGGTTCGGAAAAATTCAAAAGCCCCGTGCTTTCTTTGAACTTCCAGGTTCTTTTTTACCGCCTCAATCCCTTCCTCGCTGAAGTTATAGCCTGCGGTTTTGGATTTGCCATTACTTCTCATCATTTTTCAGACATTAGCTTTATGTAAGCGGAACATAAGTTATATAACCTCTCGCCTTTACTCTTTCCTTTAACTTTTCCTAATGCCTCGTTTATCACTTTTTCCTGTTCCTTTGATACTGCAAAATTGATGACAATTGGCAATTCATTTTCCCTATCTTCGGCATCTTTTTTCAGTTTTTCCATAAACTCTGCCGTTACCTGCGTTAACGCCAGCTTATCTTTTAAGTCTGCTACCCCAAAGCCTAATTTAGTTGATAATTCTTCCAGCGTATATTTCTTATTGAGTTCTGAAATTAAACCTGCCAGTTTCAATGGATTCATTTCTCCTCGCTTGGAATTTAACGCTATTGTTACGATTTTTTGATGCTCTTCATTTTTTGGCTGGAATTTTACGATTGGTATTTTTTCAAAGCCAAGATTCATTGACGCTTTCCATCGGTGAAACCCGTCAATTATTTCCAGCTTGTCATTGACCACCACTGGCTGACCAATCCAACCATTTTCTCTGAAATCTTCCACTAATGACTCAAACTTTTCTTTGGTCATCAAATTTGGATTGTATTTATTCGGATTGATTTTCAGCGGGTCAATTATTTCTATTTCTGAATAGATTTTTTCTTTTGGCATAACTTTTTTATTAGTTGCTTACTAGAATATATTCACAATTATCATCCTGCCTCTTTCCCGATTTGCTGGCGATATTTGAAATCGCCCAGACATGATTGAGATGGTATAGCTTGGCTGGTTTATATTTCTGAATCACTGCCAGCAACTCTTCTCCTTTGATTCCTGAATCAGACGCTGGATTGTATCCCATACTCACGATGTAATGAGGAATGAAGTTCGCCATCTCAAAGAGTTTGTCAAAATTTTCCAGAGCGTCTTTTTTATTGAAGGCTTTGTCATCAATTTCCACATCCAACTTTTCCTCCAAAATCTGGTCTAATACTTGATAATGGTCGGAGTAAATTGTTGAGCCTTTATAGGGACTGTCCATATAAATGCAATCAATCTGACGATTTTCTTTTTTGAATTTATTCAGCAAGTCAAAGCAATCCATTTGGTATATCTCGTTTTCTTCGCCATTGTTAAATACCGCCCGATTTATTTTTTCCCTGATAGCCAATAGCTTGTTATATGCTGGCATCATACTGCCTGCTATTTTCTCGGCTCTCGCTTCACTGCTGGCACTTTCTATGAGTTCAATGGCTCTCCCTTTTAAAATCATTTCATTATCCTGCCGTCCTACTTGGAATCCGCCGAACTGGCGACCTGAAAGAATAAATCTTATCAGCATAAATTCCAGCAGTTCTCTCTTCGGCGATTCGTATTTTCTGGCTTGAGCAAAAGCATTGTCCAGCACTCTGGCGGTTTCTGGCAGAAAAACTTCGGGAACAAAATTCTTTTCAATGAATCTGCTGTTTTCTGTTGGAACGAACAGGCTTGCCACATCAGCTTCGGATATTCTGATGTTCTGGTTTTTAATGACCGCTTCGCCAAAGATTCGGCTTCTGTTGGCTATGTCATTGCCGATTACTTGCATTCCCGTTGCTTTGCCACGTAAAGAAACCGCCCCTGAACCCATAAATATGTCCAGTAATACTTTTCCTTTGAAGTGTGGGCTGATGTCGTTTAGTAATTTTCTTTTGTTCCCCAAAAAAGGCATCAGGACATCATAAATCTTACTCTGCGACATCGGTTTTTTCTTCATCGCCCAACTGTTCCAAAATGTATTTGCAAGCGATTGCAATTCCTCGGGGCTTCCCGAGTCCTAATCTCCTTTTAACTTCTACCAGCAATTGTCTTTCGGGTTCCTCAAGAAGTATGAATTCCTGAACGGATTTTTTATTATTGCCGATTTTTTGGTTGATTCTTTGTATGGCTTCTTGGATTGTTTCTTTTTTTGTCATTGTTTTAAACTTATGAATTAGATTTCTCTTACCTCATTCCTCTTGCCAATATCGTGCAATGTAGAGCAGGCTGAACTTATTTCATCCTCTCTGCATCGTATTTGTAGTCTGGCCGATTCTGTCCTTGGTCTTTGAACTGATTGGCAAAGGCGACCAATTTATGCTCCTTGCCGTCAATCGTGACGACCCCAGCCAAATACTCGTTCCCTTTTTTGGATTGTTTCCGCCAAATCGCACACTTCTGGATTGACGGGATTTCATTTTTGAAATCTTGCATAGATTTGTGTTAAAAAATTAGAAATTGCAAAATGATGAATCTCTTTTGTGTTCCTCTATGTCTTTGCCGTGCATCTGGAGAAATATATTTTTGAATTCTTCAGCGAATTCTTTTTTCCCACTATTCCCATCATAATAAAAAACCCAGCCAAGCTCATCGTAAGCTTTAATCTTTTCTTCAATGGACATTACTCTGAATTCTTCTGTCTTTCGTTTATGCCATCGCTGATGATTTTCTTCTCTGGCAAGCCTCTTGTTAGTTCCAATCAGTTTCAATTCTGAAGATATAATTGCTGGCAAATTTTTCTTTTCGTTCGTTAACAATTTGGCATCCCTCAATGATTCTAAGGCCAAATCGTTGGTAAATTTCAATCTTAAATAATCATCCACTGGAATTACTGCCATCTCATCATATTCTCCAACCCTTACCCAAGCTCTATTCCGCAATTCTGGAAGACAATCTTGTTCTGGATGCACCCTTTTCTTTTCTTTCATTATGTAATCCATTGCTTCTTTATATTTATCCATTGACGAGCGGTATTCTTCTGGAGTTGGCAACAGATGCCAAAAATACCATTCTCCATCTTCATCTGGCAACCCAACCTCTTTTCTTGCCACTTTTTTTGCTTCACTGAACTTCTCGTAATAATAGAAAATTCCGTTTGCGTCAGCGTAAATTTCTTTTCCGACAAAATCCTGATTGACGGGTCCGAAATAATCAATTTGAAACTCTGAAATCATCAAGCCTCCCAATCTTTTGATAAAAGTTATTTTCTTTTTTTCAAGATTTTCAGCAACTCTCATTCCCTCCTCATCTGTTAGGAAGTAATTTTGTTTTCCTTTTAGCGTTACTAGCATCATAAGCTCGCATTTATTATTTATTAGACCCAATCTGCCCTGGATTTGGAATTTTCAAATTCGTATTTTTTACTTTGATAAGCTGAAATCCAATGCTCCCATCGTTTATAGAGTTCCGACGGAGCGAATATCTTCCAAAAAAACTCTTTCTGGGGAAGATTATTTATTTTGGGCAATAATTGGACTGCCATATCCACATCTTCCTCTGGATAAGTGGCATATAGCTTTTTCAGATAATTTCGTTCTGTTTTATTTTGATAAAAATCTTTAAACTTATTAGTCACGTCTTTCCACATCGCTATCTTCTTATTCAGCTTTATTTCTGAAAATGAATTTTTGGTTTGATTTTTACCACGCAATTCTTCAGAATTGCTAGTTACTTTAGTAACTACATTCTCTATATTGTGCTCTGAATTATTATCTCCCCCCTCGCTTTTTACCTGTTTTTTGCCTTGATTAAGAACAGAATCGTTATTTTTCAGGGTTTGATTATTTTCCATATCTGCCTTTGATTTTTTTGCTACCCTGCATTGGATTTTTTTCACAGTCTGCTTTGGATTCGGCTTGTCACGTTTAGCTCTAATTTTCCTTGTCCTGCCATCAAAACCGACTATTTCAATGTATTCTTTCTTGACCAGTTTTTTTACAATTTTTGATATCGTGTTAGCTTTGAGTCCGTATCTTTCGCCCAAGGTATCATTTTTCTTGTAACACACTTCAAAACAACCAATTTCGGCATAGATAATTTTTTCGGTCATAGAAAGATTGTTATCTTCTATAATATGTTTCGGAATCCACACACCAGTAAATTCCTTCTTTTGTTCAACCCCTAAATCTTCTTTTGTATTTTTCATTCAAGCTGCTGATTCTGGGAGATATCAGCCAAGTGGAAGGTAGCTGACATCTCTCAAAATTCCACTTAATTTTGATTCGCTCTTTTCTCTTAAATAAAGAAAAACTCGCAAACTAACGTTCCCAAAATGTGGAAACTGCAGTTTACGAGCTTTTCGCCCATTCCTAACAGGGCAAAGACTTCCTACTACACTCATCTCTATCTGAAAATTTACGGAGCATAGTAAGCTCACTATTTGGTTTTCTGCTGTAATTATATCACTCATTGAATTATTATGTCAATGCCTTTTTAGCGTAAATAAGGCAAAATGTTAGCTTTTAAGTTTATTGTCAAGTTAAAAAAATCCCAGTATTCTTGAACTTCTCAAACTCACGACCTTTAATTTTGACGTGAAATTCAATCCCATTTTTCTCACAGAACTTTTTTAGTGTTTCCGAACAATTCAAATAGAATTCTTTTCGTCCTTTGTATTCCGAAACCCGCTTATCATAATTCCAAGAACCAAAAATAATTTTGTCCACAAATTTCACCTTCTCCAGCAATTTATTAAAATCCTGCTTAAAAATGTTTGGGGTTGGGTAAGGTTCAATACTAACCCACGTTTTTAATCCTTGCTCGTGAAGATGCTTGAGAGATTCAAGTCTTTTATCTAATGGCGATGCCCCAGGCTCAAAAGTTTTCTGAAATTCTGGGTCAAGCAAAACGAGCGTAATTCCATATTCATTTGCTCGGCTGTATTTTTCGGTTGCTAGTTCTTCGGGATAAATCCCTTTCGTTAAAACAGTGCATCTAATGTCCTCATTATTTAGCCTTACTATCATTTCCAAGGTCAAATCTGCTACTTCTTTTTGTCCGCATATAAAAGGGTCGGTTGAAAAGCAAAAATGCACCCACTTTATTTTTTCTTTCAGTCTGGATATTTCTTTATCCAGCAGTTCTAAAGCGTTTTCTACAATCTTCGGTTGAGTCCAAGTCTTATAGTCCTTAATTTTCCCCTTGTTGATTTTTGACTTCATTTCATAACAGTATGTGCACCCGTGGGCACAGCCTTGGACGTGGTTGATACAGTAGTCCCCATAATTTACTTTGCTTTTATAAAGCAAATGTTTTCTTTTGATAGTTTGCATATTTTTTTAAATTATTAAGTGTCCAAGTTCCCCCAATCATCTCCCAATACCCATCTCAAAGTTTCAAGTCGACCCCTCAACATTCCCCATTCATAATCCGTATAAGGCTGCAAATTTTTCTTTCCGTATTTTTTCTCTAGTTTCTTGGCGGCATTGATACCACCTTTTATGCACCTGATTACTCCTGGGTCTTTTTCTTTTGGATATTCGTTTTCCATAGCCAACATATGTCTGTCATACCAGATTTTATCGCGTGCAATGGATTCTTCTTCTAAAATTTCATCTCTTTTTCTCATATTTTTGATTTAGATACTTTGATTATTTTTTACTTCGTTTGTTTTATGCTGATTATGACCAGCACTTTATGAAGCTATTTAGTTTTTGTAATTTTCACGTCATACTTCTTCCCTCCTTTCTACATTTGCTTTTGCTTCAACTGTCGCAAATTTTCTCTCAAATTTTCGGTAAACATTCTTTGCATCATCATCTGACATCGGACAATAATAATAACGAGCCGTGGTTCTGCCATCGTCCATATGACCAACTAATTTAGCCACATAAGCCAACGGCATACCTTTATGAATAGAATTCGTGCAGAAACTTTTACGAAAAATATGGCTATTTACTCTCCTGCCAAAAACTTTTGACCAATATCTAAACTTCCTGTTTGCATCTTTTGGGTCCCACTTTCCAGTTGCTTTTTTAGCGTCATTGACGTTGCCGAATAAAAATCTACTATCGTCTTTTCTCATTGAGTTATATTTGTTAATAAAATGCATAGCTCTTTGTCCTAGATAAATTTTTCTATACCTGCCTCCTTTTCCACGCACTGTCACTTCGCATTCCTGATAATTAAACTCGCTTCTCAAGATTCCAAGTATTTCACTTATTCTCGCTCCTGTATCAGCTAGAACCGCAACCAAAGTCTTAAATCGTAAATCTTTCAATTTTTCTTCGGGAAGCATCACAATGAACCTATCAACATCTGCTTCCACCATATAATCTACTGGTTTGGTTTTGACTTTTGGGATTTTAATCCTGCTATAATCAAAAACTTTAAGCCCAACATAATCTGATAAATAAATTAGGAAATTTTTTAATACTGACATAACCTTGGCTCTATAAGCATCAGAAAATCCCTCATCCAGTAATCTCTTTTTAATGTCAGTTACGACAAACTGGTCTATCTTAAAAGCCGATATGTTCTTTGTATAATCAACGATTTTCGCAAATATGCGACTGTAGTCGTAGATTGTATCGGGGCAGTTCTCTTTTTCCACTTCACAATAGTCCCTGTAGCCTGGGAATAAATCGCCTATATTTGATTTGTTTTGAGGGAGTTTCATCGGAAAAACAAAAAAACTGATTACCAATATAACCAGTTTACTCTTTTGTCTATTTGTCAAACACTAAATTAAGTGATTCTGGTAGTTATCCGTGCTCACTTATTTTCCAGTCGCCCCTGCTTGATAATTTTGTATATATAAGTCTCGTCAAGAATTTCGTGATATTTTTCCCGAATAGCAGTTCTTAATTTTTCCATTCCCAGTGTTCTATTTTCATAAATAAATTTGTTCCTTTCTTCCACTCTTTTTGATTTTCTTCTTATTATTCCAAGTTTTATTTTTTCATCGCGATATTTTTTCTGAAGTGGTTCTATCTGCAATTTATAGATTTTTTTAATTGCATCGATTATATCCCTCTGTGACATATATGGATGAATCAAAATTCCGATGGGATGTGTTTTTGCTGATATCATTAAACATTCAACTTTATCCTTTACTCCGAGTTTTAGCTCATCATCTTCTGCACTTACAAAAAAGGTAGAATATATGTCTTCAACTTCAATTATTGGAATATACATATAATCCAACGCCACTTGTGTATCATTAAATAAAATATAATTTTTAATAAAATCAGAAAACGCCTCCATTTTATAACTTGAAGAAATGTTTTCAATGCACTTTGAAAACTTATCGTCCAGAGTGAGTCTTGTAATTACTTCTTCAAATTCATCATCATTAGTTGGACGATTAAATCCATTTTCAGGAATTTCAAAATTTTTTCTTATTGCCCTAACTGTTTTTAAAAAATCGGGCTTTTTAGATAAATCAATCACAAAATTTTCCACCTTTTTAAACCCTGAGGTATCTAGTAATGCCTTATGTATTTTTTCATTTTTTTCCTCGTCAATTCCAAGTTCATCAAGTATCTCTTTCGGGTCTTTTAATTTCTTCATATTTATATCTGCATAATATCTATATTTGAAGTAATTCTACCACAAAACTAGTATTTCAAGTACTGAGCGTGGGCTTCTTTGGCTTTTACCTTATCCGTTATGCCGATATAGTACGTGATGGTTGTTTCAAGCCGAGAATGTCCGCACAGGGTCTTAATCTCGGTAAACGGTGCCCCGTTCATAGCAAGATGCGTGGCGAAGCAGTGGCGGAGACAATGAGGTGTAACTTTTTTATTTATTCCAGCTATCATACGCTGACGTTTGAAATATCTGGTCAAATCCTGATTGGTCAGTCTTTTGGGAATTTTGCCTGTAGTTATAAATAAAGCTGGGTTTTTATCTATGCGTCTTTCAAGATATTTTTTAATCCAGTAAATCGCATCCTCTGAAAAAAATACGGGTCTTTGCTTTGAGCCTTTGCCGATTACCAAACATTCTCTGGTCTGAAAATCAATAGAAGTTCGGTCTAGCGAAAGTGCCTCACTGATTCGCATCCCAGAGCCAAGTAAGACTTCCACGAGAGTCCTGAATCTTAATCCATACAAGGGTTTTATTTCAATAGATTCCCTAAATCGCTTAATTTCATCGGAGGTCAAAAAAACGACCTCTCTACGAGGACGTTTGGGAATCGTTATTGAGTCAGGATTGATTTGAAGCGAAGCGGAGTAGTGCTCACGATAGTATTTCAGAAGTCCTTTAATGCAAGCTAGGCATACTCCTATAAAAACTTCTGAATTTTCTCGCTGGTGTAAAATCTGCTTCAGTTTGAAAATATGCTCCATTGAAAATTTATCCAGTTCTATGTCGCCGACGTCTCTCACGAAGCATTTAAGTCTTGAACGATAGCTGACAATACTGGATTGAGCAAATCTTTTTTCTACCTGAAGCCAAGTCAGAAATTCCTCGCTAGTGTTTTTTACTGTTCTCGCTTCCATATTTTATTTTATATTTATCGTAGTTGAGCATAATATCAAAGCAGTCTTTTTTGGTTAGTTCCTGCTTGAATTTTGCCAGGGCAATAAAACGTACTTCGTTTATATCAATCATATTTGCTAGCCCGCTTCTACGGACTTTTTCAAAGGCGAGGAATTTGGCTTTTGTCATATTTTGTCGCTTAATTGTTAAGGCAACAACACATTAGCTTCGTAGCACAGGAAGTCAAATCGGAGTTATCCACTGCGGGAAGAAATACAAAATATGGCTTTTTTGGGCAAATTAAAAACCCGATAAGGTGAAATCCTATCGGGCGTTTCCAATACTCATATTACTCAACAACTTTACAGATTCTGCTACGATTTTTATCGTGTCTCGCACACGTGGCAGGGTATCAGCCTCGTATTTCACACAAGGTTTTTCAAGTTGGATGCCACTTTCCTTAGTACTGGTAAGGAAAACTGTCTTGTTTGTTCCCCACAGCTGACATCAAAAAATTATAAATTCGCTTCTTCCAAATCTTTTCGGATAAGAAAGTGTAGGTCACTTATAATTTTTCTTGAGCACGGGGAACAGTCAATAGGTGGTTCATAGTAGTGAACTTAATTATTAACCGTTCCCTGGTCGGGAACACTTCTTTATTTATTTAATACTATTTTTTTCCAGATGTCAATTCGGTGTACAGTTAACACCATAAGGTGACACTTGGTATAGTTAGGGGTAACACCTGTTAACTATTATCAATATGTATATGCCAAGTGCCAAATATGACCGAGTGGAGCGGATTAAGTGGTATCGCCAGGTT